>Ga0214469_1000068_pt1 | contig 27793 bp, 26 predicted proteins | sample RVTome_10_FD_187340 | JGI IMG/M metagenome (GOLD analysis project Ga0214469, IMG submission 187340) | Soil microbial communities from uranium-contaminated site in the Upper Colorado River Basin, Wyoming, United States - RVT153D57 HiSeq ... | reverse complement strand
GAGGACTGGCCCGAGCTGTTCGGTTCGGCGGCGGTTCGAGCGGCCACGGGCGGAGACGTGGCCGCCGCGTTGCGCGAGGCCGCAACAGCACCCGGCGCGGCCTCGCTGCGTGCCGTGGCCGCGGGGTGGGAAGTCACCGACTGCACCGGCGCGCCGCTCTCCCGCGTGGTGGTCGCCGTGGCCGACTCGCTGCGGACAGAGGCTGCCGTGCGTCGCGAGGCGTCCAGCCAGCTCGCTACGGCCCGCGCCACCGCCCGCATTCTCGCGCTGCTGCCGTTCGGAACCCTCCTGCTGCTGTCCGGTGGCGACGGCGCCGCGATCGCATTCCTCGTCAGCAGTCCGATCGGGTTGGCGTGCCTAGGCGGCGCCATCGCGTTCGTGGGGGTCGGGCTGTGGTGGGTGGGCCGGCTCACGAGATCGGCGACGAGGTCGGCATGGGAAGCCTGACCACGGTTGCCGTCATGCTCGCGGCCGTCGCTGGTGGCGTTGCCTTCGCTCCCGGCCCGGGGGCGGGCAGGTTGCGGGCGGTCTGCACCCGTCCCGGTGTGACCTGGCGCGGTTCACGGCGTTCACCGGCCTCCGGTTCGCTGCTCGGCCGGCGCCGCCGAGCGGTTGCCGCGTGCCTCGCGGCGCTCGGGGGCGCGGCGCTTGTCGGAGGCGCGGGCGGGTGGGTCGCCGGGCTAGCTGCCGGCGCCGTGGCGTGGGTCGGCCTGGGACGGTTGGAGCCTGCAGCGGTGGTCCGGCGACGGCAGCACGTCGCCGCGGCCGTGCCGCTGGCGGCAGAACTCCTCGCTGCTGCGGTCGGGTCGGGGGCACCACCCGACCGAGCCGCCGATGTGGTGGGCCGAGCGATAGGCGGGCCGCTGGGCGATGGCCTCAGCGTCGCAGCGGCGGCCACTCGCGTGGGCGCAGACCCGCGGAGCGCGTGGGCCGGCCTGCTCGATGATCCTGCCTCTCGGCCCATCGGCCGGGCCATGCTCCGCTCGGCCGCCCGAGGTGTGTCGCCCGTGCCGGTTCTGCAGCGGGTAGCCCTTGACGCACGCGACTCCGCCCGGTGGGCCGCCGAGGCGCGGGCCCGTTCGGTCGGGGCCAAGGCGGCCGCGCCGCTCGGGCTGTGCTTCCTCCCGGCGTTCGTGCTCGTCGGCATCGTTCCACTGGTCGCGACGCTAGGGATGCCGCTGCTGCCCTGAAGGGCCGGATATCCACAGCCACCCGAGGTGCGGGTGTGGTTTCCACAGATCCCGAACGATCTTCGGGTCAGGCTCGGCCAGCCAAGAGCCTTGAGGTGGCGCCGCGGAACCCGCGGCCCCCGCACCGGCCGGACCGCCGGGTGAGGAGGTTCGATGTCCAAGATCGCAGCTTCGCTGCGCCGGACGAGCGAGCGCGGTATGGCGACCGCCGAGTACGCCGTCGGCACCGTCGCGGCCTGTGGCATTGCCGGAGTTCTCTACAAGCTCGTCGAGAACGACAGCATCCTCGGGTTCCTGACCGACCTGGCGCGCAAGGCCTTCGGAATCCTCGGATGACAATAAAGACGCTGCGCCGGCGGGGGATTCCCCGCCGGCGCACGGCGCGCGGATCTCCGCCCGGCCGCAGTGCCGCTACCGCCAAGCCCATTGGTGGCGCCGCCGACAGGGGCGCCGTGACCGCCGAGATCGCGGCCGCCTTACCCGCTCTCGTTCTCGTGGTGATCGCCGCGCTGTGGACGCTGTCGCTAGGTCTCATGCAGTTGCGATGCGCGGACGCGGCGCGTGAGGCGGCACGTGCGGCGGCGCGGGGTGACGATCCGGCGGTAGTTCGCCAGGTCGCCGAGGCCGTCGCCCCGACCGGCGCGGTGGTCGAGGTGACCGAGCGCGACGGGCTGGTGGTCGTCGAAGTGGCCGTGGAGGTCAGGCCGCCGGTCCCGTTCGCCGATCAGCTACCAGCGCCGACAGTGAGTGCCGAATCCGTCGCCGTCGAGGAGTCGTCGTGATGCGGCGCGAGCGCGGCGCCGGCTCGGTCCTGGTACTGGCGGCGACGATGATGATCGTGGTCGGGTCGCTTGTCGCGGCCACGCTCGGCGCTGGGATCGCGGCCCGTCACCGGGCCGCAGCAGCGGCCGACCTGGCAGCGCTCGCGGCCGCCGGGGCGCTGGTCCGCCCGGCCGGCGAACATCCATGCGGCGCCGCCGAGCGGGTGAGCCGCGCCAACGGCGCGACCCTTCGGGAGTGCAACGTCGAGCGTGGTGAGGTGGAGGTCGCCGCGTCTGCACCCATCACCGGCCCGCTGCGGTGGCTGACCGATCCGGTGCGCCGGGCCCGAGCCGGAGTGCCGCCGCAGGTTCGCGTCGGTGTGGTGGCCGCCAATGATTGGTTGTTGCCGGTCGCCGGACCGTTTCGCCTGACGGCGCGGTTCGGTGCGGCCGGGACTCAGTGGGTCTCCGGCCGCCACACCGGGCTCGATTTCGCCGCGCCGGAGGGTACGCGCGTCGTCGCGGCCGCTGCCGGCCGAGTGATCGAGGCCGGCCGGGCCGGTCCGTACGGCAACCTCGTCGTCATCGATCACGGTGGCGTAACGACGTACTACGCGCACCTGAGTTCCGTCGACGTCGCTGCCGACGACGAGGTCGGTGCAGGTCACCAGATAGGCACCGTAGGCGCCACTGGCAACGCGACCGGGCCGCACCTGCACTTCGAAGTGCGCATGAACGGCGTGCCACAAGATCCGGCGAGCGTCGTGCCGCTGTGACGGCTGGGGCTTCTCGATGCGTGCCCGCAGTGGACTGCCCTGCTGCACTGCGGGCACCCAGCGCTCACTGTCCCTGGTTCGGATCAGCCCTCGGGCACCTCGGGTGGTGTTGGCTGGGTCCGGGTCGCTCCGACGCACGCGACGATCACGCAGCCGATGGCTGCCCACTCGCGCGCCGCCAACACCTCACCGAGCAGGACGAGGCCGACGAGGGCGGCGGCGGCCGGCTCCAGGCTCATCAGGATGCCGAACACCTGAGCTCGCATGCGGCGCAGAGCCTCCAGTTCGAACGTGTACGGGATGACCGAGGAGAGCAGCCCGACGATGACTCCGATCGCGAGCAACTCCGGACGCAGCAGCGCCGAGCCACCCGAACCGATGCCGACCGGCAGCATGATCACCGCACCCACGACACTGGCGAGCGCCAAGCCCGATGAACCAGGAAAGCGGCGGCCGATCGCCGAGCTCAGCAAGATGTAGGCCGCCCACCCGGCGGCAGCGAGCAGCGCGAACGCCACACCCGCGATCGTGACCCGACCCGACCCGTCGTTCCTGACGAGCAGCACGACACCGGTGGCCGCCAGCGCTACCCACGCCAGGTCCAGCGGGCGGCGGGAAAAGGCGACCGCAACGCCGAGCGGCCCGAGGAATTCGATCATGACGGCGATGCCCAGTGGTATGCGGGCAAACGACTCGTAGATCGCGAAGTTCATCACCGCGAGTGTTAGGCCGAAGGCGACCACGAGCAGCAAATCCGCTAGTGGGTGCCGCCGCCACAGGCCGCGCAGCAGTCGGCGGCCGATGATCGTCAACACCACTGCAGAGGTGGCGAGCCGCATCATCACCATCGCGCTCGGCGGCATCTGGTCGAAGACCGTCTTGGCCAGGCCTGCTCCGAGCGGGACCGACCCGATGCCGACCAGTACGAGCGCCGGTGCGGGAATGCTGCCGAGCCGGCTCGCCATCCGTTGCTCCGACCGGCGAGCGTGGCCGCCGGTGCTGCTGTCAGGGTCGATGGGTATCGGATTGCGGAGGAGAGTCGGCGTCCGTGCTGCGCGCTGGCGGTTCATCGCGCCCTTGGGCACCGGCCGGTTCGTCCGGTGCGCCGGTGGCGCCGGACTCACTGGTGGTCGACTCGGTGTCGGCTCGGCGGTCGCGGTCCGTTGCGGCGGCAGGGTCCCGGCTTGTCTCGGCGCGGGCCGGCGCGGCCTGTTCTGCCTGCCAGCGGAGCTCGCGTACTTCGCCGCGCCGCTTCTGGATTCGTCGTACCGAGGTCCGGATCGAATAGAGCGAGGCAAGTGCGATCAGCCCGGCGACGAAGCCGGCCACGAACACGCCGCCGACCGACGTCGTGATGGTGACGTTGAGGAACTCGACCACGACTTCTTCGCTGCTGCCGACGAACGATGCCAGGACCAGCATCGCCACGAGGACGAGCAGCACGAGCGCTAGCGCCAGCATGAGTGTGACTTTACGCAAGTTGGAGCATCGGCGGGGTCCAACGTGATCCTTCCGGCGTGTTAGTCATGGAAATCGGCAGGCGCCGCGGCGAGCAGAACCTCCAGCAGCTGCACGGCCCCGGACTTTTCCAGCGGGTCGTTGCCGTTTCCGCACTTCGGGGACTGCACGCACGACGGGCACCCGGACGGACACGGGCACGAAGCGATCGTCTCGAGCGTCGCCCGCAGCCATGGTCCGGCCGCCTGGAAGCCCCGTTCGGCGAATCCGGCACCGCCTGGGTGGCCGTCGTGGACGAATACGGTCAGCAGCCCGGTATCCGGGTGCCGAGCCGTCGACAACCCGCCGATGTCCCAGCGGTCGCACGTGGCGAACAACGGCAGCAACCCGATCGCTGCATGCTCTGCGGCGTGCGCGGAACCGGGGGCATCGGCCTCGGATACCGGCAGCAACGCGTCGGGCAGCGTCCACCAGACCGCCTTGGTGCGCAGCCGGCGCGGTGGCAGGTTCAACGCCTCCTCACCCAAGACCTCACCCGAGCCGAGCCTGCGCTTGAGGTACGCCACGACCTGGCTGGATACCTCCACGCTGCCGAAGCTCAGCCGCGCCTCGCCCCAGCTGGCCTGGCGGTCGACGGCCAGGATTCGCAGGTCGGTCACGTCGCGGGCTGTTGTCGTGTAGTCCACGGTTTCGGGACGGACGAAGGCGACATGGTCGTCCAGGTCGAGCCGCTCGACGATGTACGTGTCGCCTTGATGGACGTAGACGGCACCGTCGTGGACTGCGGCATGCGCCCGGCCGGCGTCCACGGTGCCGAGCAGCCGTCCGGTGCTGGCCTCGACAAGCTGGACGATCGGCTCTCCCGATCCGCGCAGGTCGGCCAGGTCCTGAGCCCAGCCGCTGCGGACCCAGTGCCACCCGGAGGATCGCCGCCGGAGCACCCTTTCGCCCTCGAGCGCGGCCAACACCTGCGGGGCGGACGGGCCGAACAGATCGACGTCCTTGTCGGTCAGCGGCGATTCTTGGGCGGCTGCGCAGAGGTGGGGAGCAAGGACGTACGGGTTGTCCGGGTCCAGCACCGTGGCCTCAGCCGGATGCCCGAAGATCGCGTCAGGATGCCGGACCAGGTACGTGTCCAACGGGTCGTCGCGAGCGATCAGCACGGCCAGCGAATCCTGCCCCGCCCGGCCCGCCCGGCCGGCCTGTTGCCACAGCGAGGCCCGGGTGCCCGGCCAGCCCGCAATGACGACGGCGTCCAGGCCGGCGACGTCGACGCCCAGTTCGAGCGCGGTCGTGGCCGCCAGGGCGCGGATCGTCCCGTCCTGGAGCGCCTGCTCGAGAGTGCGGCGCTCGTGCGGCAGGTACCCCGCTCGGTAGGCGGCGACCTGCTCGGCGAGCGCGGGATCCACTTCGGCCAAGGCCCTTCTGGCTAATCCGGCCACTGTCTCCGCCGCCCGCCGGGAACGCACGAAGCCCACCGTCCGGGCCCCCGCGGCGACAAGGTCGGACAACAGATCGGCGGTCTCGGCCAGCGTGCTTCGCTTGACCGGCGCACCGTTCTCACCGCTCAGCGAGCTGGTAGGCGGCTCCCACAGCACGAACTCCTTCGCGCCCCGAGGAGAGCCGTCCTGCTGGACCGCAACGACAGGTACACCGGTGAGGCGCCGGGCGGAAAGTTCAGGCTCGGCGGCGGTCGCCGAAGCGAGGATGAACACCGGGTCCGCCCCATACTTGGCACATATCCGCCGTAGTCGTCGCAGCACCTGTGCCACATGCGAGCCGAACACGCCGCGGTAGGTGTGGCACTCGTCGACCACGACGAACCTGAGCGAGCGCAGAAACCCCACCCAGCGGTGGTGCCTGGGCAGCAACGACCGGTGCAGCATGTCCGGGTTGGTCAGCAGGTAGGTCGCGTGGTCGCGGGCAGCGTCTCTGGACTCGATCGGAGTATCACCGTCGTAGGTGGCAGCGACAATGTCAGGGACGCCAAGCTCGATGAGCACGCGCAACTGGTCGGCCGCGAGAGCCTTGGTAGGCGTCAGGTACAGGGTCGTCCCGCCGTTCCTGCGCCCGGCGCGGGCCGCAGTGAGCGCCGGAAGCAGATATGCCAGCGATTTGCCCGACGCGGTGCCGGTGGCCACGACGACCGATTGGCCATCCCACGCCAGTTGAGCCGCCTGCGCCTGGTGCGCCCACAGCGAACTCACGCCGGCCTGCCGCAGGCAATCGCGCACCTGCGGATCAGTCCAGGCCGGCCACTCAGCGGTGAGGCCCTGGCGGGCGCCGATTCGCTGGACGTGCGTCACCCGCTCGTCCCGTCCGGTGACGAGCGTCTCGAAAAGGCGGCTTGCGGTACGCACCCTATGCAGTGTCGCTCATGGTTGAATGCGGAGTGGAAACCCGCCCGGCCTAGGAAGGAGCTGCCGTGGATCTGACTCTGTCAACCCGGTCCGAAGATGGCCGGACGGTGGTCGAAGTCGCTGGAGAGATCGACGTCTACACGGCCCCCAAGCTACGCGAACAGCTTGCCGAGCTCGTCGACTCCGGGCGCTACGACCTGGTGGTTGATATGACGGGTGTCGAGTTCCTCGATTCGACCGGCCTGGGTGTGCTCGTGGGTGGGCTGAAGCGGGTGCGGATGCACGAGGGGTCATTGCGTCTCGTATGCACTCAGGAGCGGATTTTGAAGATCTTCCGGATCACCGGGCTGACCAAGGTCTTCCCGATCCACGACTCCGTCGCCGACGCGGTCGCGGCGGACGACGCTTAGGGGATGGCCACGGTCGAACTTAGCTTTTCTGCCAGGCCCGCTCATGTGCGCACGGCCCGGCAGGTCGCCGTGACGCTCGCCCGGCGAATCAACTTGCCTGAGCCGGTACTCGACGCGGTGCGGCTCGCCGTCGGCGAAGCCTGCGGACTCGTCGTGGCACTACAGCAGGAGTCCCGACCCGACGATCCGGTCGTCGTGACATTCGACGACTCCCGAGGGCTGTCCATCGACGTGCGCGGGGCCGTCGCCCTGGAGGCCGCCGTCGGGAGCCGGGCAATCGACCTGTTGGCTGCGGCGGCGGAGCCGGTCGTCGACGAGTTGCCGGTGGGGGCGTCGTTGGCGGTCGTTGCTGAGCTCGTACCGCGTCTGAATGTGGCCACCTCGCCGACCGGCGTGACCGTTTCGATGCGCTGGCCAGCGGAGGCGAGTGCTCATGCGTGACAGTGAGTCAGTACACTCCTGGCGCAGTTGGACCGCGCGCAGCGCGCGGTCCGGATCCAGTTGCCGTTGATCACCACGACCCCGCCACGCAGGCACGTGCGCGGGGTGCGGGTGATTGAATCCGGCCGGCGCGCCAGTAGCACTGGTGGCGCAGGCCACGTCAAGGAGGACGTATGACCGGGCCAATCCTCGCCCAAGAGGGTGACTCGGCGATCTCGCTCACCGGTGGCAATCTCTCGTACGTCATCGTCGTTGCGCTGGTAGCGCTGGCGGCGCTGGTGATGGCGGCTCTGTTCCGCCGAGAGGTGCTCGCCGCGAGCGAGGGCACCGAGAAGATGCAGGACATTGCGCGCTCGATCCAAGAAGGTGCCGCCGCGTACTTGAGCCGGCAGTTCCGGACTTTGAGTGTGTTCGTGGTGCTCGTGTTCGGGCTGCTGTTCGTGCTGCCGGGCGACCCTGGCATACGGATCGGTCGTTCCGTTTTCTTCATCCTCGGCGCGGTGTTCTCGGCGGCGATCGGTTACCTCGGCATGTGGCTCGCGGTGCGGGCGAACGTCCGGGTCACGGCTGCCGCACGTGACGAGGGCCGCGACCCCGCGATGCGGATCGCCTTCCGCACCGGTGGTGTGGTCGGCATGGCCACCGTGGGCCTGGGCCTCCTCGGCGCGTCCGTCGTGGTCCTCATTTATCGCGGCGACGCTCCGCACGTGCTGGAGGGCTTCGGTCTCGGTGCGGCGATGCTGGCGATGTTCATGCGTGTCGGCGGCGGCATCTTCACCAAGGCCGCCGACGTGGGCGCTGACCTGGTCGGAAAGGTCGAGCAGCACATTCCGGAGGACGACCCCCGGAACGCGGCCACGATCGCCGACAACGTGGGCGACAATGTGGGCGACTGCGCGGGGATGGCCGCCGACCTGTTCGAGTCATACGCGGTGGTGCTCGTCGCAGCCCTGATCTTGGGGAGCGCGACATTTGGCACCGAGGGATTGGTCTTCCCGCTGGTCGTGCCGGCAATCGGTGCGTTGACCGCCGTGCTCGGCATCTACCTGACCCGGCCGCGGCCCGGCGAGAACGGATTGACGACCATCAACCGGTCCTTCTACCTGTCGGCCCTGGCCGGCGCCGTGTTGTGCGGACTGGCCGCCTACGCGTACCTGCCGAGCACGTTTGTGGAGCTCGAGGGCGGGATCGACCACGACGGCGACCCGCGAGCGCTGGCCACGGTGGCCGTCATCATCGGCATCGTGCTTGCGGGTGTCATCATGTGGCTGACCGGCTACTTCACCGGCACCGACAAGCGACCGGTCCGCGACATCGGCAAGATGTCACTCACCGGCCCCGCAACGGTCGTGCTCGGTGGGATGGCCCTTGGCCTGGAGTCGGCTGTGTACACAGCGCTTGTCATCGGCGGTGCCGTGTACGGCGCGTTCCTGCTCGGCGGCGGCTCGATCCTGCTGTCGCTGTTCCTCATCGCCCTGGCCGGCACCGGCCTGCTGACCACCGTCGGCGTGATCGTGGCCATGGACACCTTCGGCCCGGTCTCCGACAACGCCCAGGGCATCGCCGAGATGTCCGGCGATGTCGAGGGTGAGGGTGCGCAGATCCTGACCGAGCTGGACGCGGTCGGCAACACCACCAAGGCAGTTACGAAGGGGATCGCGATCGCGACCGCTGTGCTGGCCGCGACGGCTTTGTTCGGCTCGTACATGGACGCCATTACCACGGCGGCCGAGGACGTCGGTGTATCCACCGAAGGGCTGGCTCAGTTCGCCCTGGACATCGTTTCGCCCAACGTCCTGGTCGGGGTGATGCTCGGTGCGATGGTGGTGTTCCTGTTCTCCGGTCTGGCGATCGCGGCCGTGGGTCGCGCCGCAGGCGCTGTCGTGTTCGAGGTGCGGCGGCAGTTCCGTGAGATCCCCGGAATCATGGAGGGCACCGGCCGGCCCGAGTACGGGCGCGTCGTGGACATGGTGACGCGTGACGCCCAGCGCGAGCTGGCTACACCGGGCTTGCTTGCGGTGATGGCCCCGATCGCCGTCGGCTTCGGCCTCGGCGTCGGACCGCTGGCCGGTTATCTGGCCGGCGTCATCTCGGCCGGTGTTCTGATGGCGGTGTTCCTGGCCAACTCCGGCGGGGCGTGGGACAACGCCAAGAAGCTGGTCGAAGACGGCTACCACGGCGGCAAGGGTTCGGATGCGCACGCCGCGACCGTCATCGGTGACACTGTCGGCGACCCGTTCAAGGACACCGCCGGGCCGGCGATCAACCCGCTGGTCAAGGTGATGAACCTGGTGTCGCTGCTGATCGCTCCGGCGATTGTGACGATGACCATCGGCGATGACGCCAACGACGCGCTCCGGTACACGATCGCCGGTGTCGCGGCGTTGATCGTGGTCGGCGCAGTGTGGGTCTCGAAGCGACGGCCGGTCGCCATCGAGTCCTCGGACGAGCCGGCGAAGGTGTCCGCCGCCTGACGTTCCTTGGTCACCTGATCGCCGTAACCTCACCTGATCGTCGCGACCGCGACGATCAGGTGAGGTTCGGCGTCTGTGGCCTGGTGTGTTCCGGTGTGCGGGTCACCTGATCGCCGAGTTCGGCGTGGCCAGAAACGATCAGGTGACCTAGGCAGATAATGCCCAGGTCAGCGAAGGCCCATGTCATCTGATCATCGGCTATCTGATCAGTGACCACGCGGGCGCCGGGCTCAGTGCAAGGCGACGGACAGCAGGAGCACCGACGATTCGACGGCGGTCACGTCGTGTCGCTGTGGCGGTACGCCGACAAAGTCGCCCGGCCCCAGCTCGGTGCTGGATTCCCCGGCCCGCAGGTGTACGCGGCCCTGCAGGCAGAGCAGCGAGGCGTCGCCCGGACTCTTGTGCTCGCCCATCACCTGACCTGCTGCGAGCGCGACAATTGTCTGCCGCAGTCGCGCGCCGCTCCGCCCGTACACGGTCACTGAGCCGCGCCCGCTGTCCGCGGTCTCGGCTGCCGAAAGCTGACGTTCTGCAAGTGCGTGGATCGATACGACGTCCATGCCCCCGATCGTCGCACGCCGGCGCGAGCAATACTGGAGGGGTCCGGTCCCGATCGAAGGAGGCGGCCATGACTCAGCAGCGGCGGACGGTTCACCCGGGTGACGCCCAGGACGAGCGGCTGGCCGAGGTGCCACTGACGGCTGCATACACATATGCGTACCTGCCGACCGTCCTTGACGATGCGGGGCGGGCAAAGGATCAGCCGGCGGTCCTCAACGGCTATCTCTGGCCGTTGCGAGCGGACGAGCACGGCACCGATGCGATGACCGCTGACCTGGACGCGCTCGCATCCACCGGCCTGATCTGCAGGTACACGGTGGGTGAGAACGCGTATGTACATGACCCCGCATGGCGCACCCGCCAGCGCATTGCTCGGCCGGAGCCGTCCACCTTGCCGCCGTGCCCGACACACGACACGGCGGTGGATGACGTCGTCGGCGAGACATTGCGCAAGCTCTCTGACCAGATCAGCTCGTTCGTCGGTTCGGCGGCCGCTAGCCTCGACGAGACGAAGATCCGCGATGCGGTGAGCCGTGCGGTCGAGGATGTCACCTTCATGATCGACCCCGAGAAGGCGGCGTCGTTCGGCCAGATGGTGCGAGAGTTCTTCGGCGGGACCACCGGTCCTGCCCGCGAGCCCGGGCCCGAGGAGAATGTCGATCTCGCTGACGGCGACGTGTGGCACGAGGTCACCGACCGGCCGAACGGGTCTCGCGAGCACTGACCCGGATGAGCGCTGTTCGCCGTGATCTTCTCGACGCGATCGCGGCGAAGCTCGCGGCGGGTGCTGCCCGCCGGGTGGGCGTCGATGGCGTCGACGGCGCCGGTAAGACGATCTTCGCCGACGAGTTGGCGGTTGCGTTGCACGGGTTCGGCCGACCAGCGGTCCGGGTGTCGCTCGACGGTTTCCACAATCCGCGGCACGTTCGCTACCGCCGAGGACGCTCGTCTCCAGAGGGATTCTGGCTGGACTCGTACGACTACGCGAGCTTCCGGCGGCATGTTCTTTCGCCGTTCGAAGCGGGCGGGAGCCGGCGGTACCGTCGGGCGATCCGCGACGTGTCGACGGATCGTGCGGTCGACAGCGAGGTTGAGCATGCCCCGCCCGAAGCCGTTCTCGTCGTCGACGGCATCTTCCTCCATCGGGACGAGCTTTCGGATTGCTGGGATTTCTCGGTGTTCCTCGCGGTTCCCTTCGAGGTGACGTTCGAGAGGATGTCGCAGCGTGACGGGTGTCCGCTTGATCCCGAGGATTCGGACAACCGTCGCTACCTACGGGGCCAGCAGATCTACCTTGACGCGTGTGCGCCGGAGTCACGCGCTGACCTGGTGATCGACAATACGGATCCAGCCAGTCCGCACGTCGTCTCGGCGTCCGTGGTCCCGGGCCGACGCTGGTGACGCCGGGCCGGCGCAGGGCGCACCGGAAACGGCGGACCGATCGTTCGTGCGGGCAGGTCCACCGTCTCCAACTGACTCGGCCGGAATCCGCAACCGGTCGTCCGCCCGACCGGTGCCGCCTCTCCAGCTACCCTCGCCGATCAGATCGGGTCCCGCGGTACCGACTCGTAGGCCGCGGCAAGCGTATGGCCGAACGCCTTGTCGACGGGTAGCTCCACATCGTCGATGGCGCCGACCGTCGCCACTCCCCACGAGTTCGTGACCAAGGCACCGTCGAACGAGCCGACATCCCCCAGCCGAACCAATCGGCGCACCGACCGAACGCCCCGGGCAGCAAGGGCGGGGACGATCACTTGCATCGTGATGCCGGCCAATGAGGGAGCATCCGGCCAGACGACCGTTGCGCCGTCGAGGAATCCGACGTTGGTGATCGCGCCCTCGGAGATCACGCCGTCCGCATTGGTGAGCAACGCCTCATCGAACCCGGCATCGAGCGCCCGCCGCCGGTGGTTGCGTTGACCCGCCGACGCGAGGTGCTTGATGTGTGCGAGCGGACGCTGATACGTCGCACTCTTGAGCCGCAGCGGCCCGACCGGCATCGCGACCGGGTCGTCGATCGTCACCACCGTGGACGGAGCCGAGCCCGGTTCTCCGGCCGACCGCCGGACGGTGAACCGCACCGAGGCCTCCGTCCGGCCGTTCAGCTCTCGCCGAAGCCGTTCCCGAACCGCGCTTCCGTCAAGCGGTTCGCCGAACAGCTCCCTGTTCGCCGCGTCCAAGCGAGCGAGGTGGAGTCGTAGACCGCGGGTGGCCCCGTCCCGGACCTGCATGGCCGTGAAGTGGCCGTAGTCCTCGTCCGGCGGTAACGAGGCGATCTGCAGCTCAGGACTCACGGAGTAGAGCCTACGAGCCGTGCCACGATGGGCCTTGAGCATGGGGACGGGAGGGCGGGTGGAACTTCCGCGACTGACCGGCGACGGTGTCGCACGGCTGCGCGATGCCCTGGCGAAGGCCGAATACACGGTCGACTCCGTCACCGGGCTGCTCGGCCCGGTGGCCTCCGCGGCCCTTAACCGCAACGAGACGACTCCCGGCCGAAGGGTGACGTCCGGTGGTTCACCGCCGGAGACCCTTACCCGGCTCTGGCCGCTGCAGCTGCCGGTCCGCCGGGCGGCCGTGGAAAGGGTGCTGCCGCTGGCCGAGCTCGTCGACGGCGGGCTGCTCGGTGTCGATGGCGACGCCGTTCATGCCGTGGTCGACGTTCGTCCCTACGCGGACGAGGCCGGCGACTGGTGGGTCGTCAGCGATCTCACCCCGGGACTGGACGGCCGGATGGAGCCGGTCGCGGACGACCATGTGCTCGGCGTCAACGCGGCCTCCTCGACCCTTGCCCAGCTCACCGTCAGGCGGCCGGTTGAGCGGGCACTCGATCTGGGCACGGGCTGCGGCGTGCAGGCCCTGCATCTCTCGCGACACTGCACGACCGTCGTAGCGACGGACGTCAATCTCAGGGCGCTGGCGCTGGCCGCGCTGACGGCTCAGCTGAACTGCGTGGACGTCGATCTTCGGGCCGGCAACCTCTACCGACCGGTAGCCGCGGAGCAGTTCGACCTGATCGCGACCAACCCGCCGTTCGTCGTGTCTCCCGGCGGCCACCATGTCTACCGCGACAGCGGGTTGCCCGGCGACGAGTTGTCCAGGCGCGTGGTCGCCGGCGGAGCCGCCCGTCTCCGCGACGGGGGCACCTTGGAGTCGCTCGCTAACTGGATGCACGTCAAGGGGCAGGATTGGCAGGAACGGGTCGGTGCGTGGGTGGAGGGCACCGGTTGCGACGCCTGGATCATCCAGCGCGAGGTGCAGGATCCCGCAGCGTACGTCGAACTCTGGCTCAGGGACGCAGGTGAGCTGGCCGGCCCGGACTATGTGAGCCGATACGACTCGTGGCTCGCCTGGTTCGAGGAGCAGCGGGTGGAGGGCATCGGCTTCGGCTGGATCATGTTGCGGGCGGCGCGCACCGATGATACGGCCGTCCGCGTCGAGGAATGGCCGCACGCGGTCGAGCAACCGCTGGGGCCAGCGGTGGCTGGACACTTCGACCGGTTGGACACCCTGCGCCGCCTCGAGCGAGACGAGGACTTGCTGAGAACTCGTCTGTACCTGGCAGACGATGTCGTACAAGAGCAGATCGGACCGCCCGGAGCGGAGTATCCGGCACACGTCGTGCTGCGGCAGCAGCGCGGCTTGCGCAGGGCGGTCGAAGTCGGAACCGCCGAGGCCGCGCTGGTAGGCGCCTGTGACGGCTCCGTGCCGATTGGCACACTTGTCGATGCGGTGGCGGCGGTCCTGGAGGTCGATTCGCCCGCGCTGCGGTCAGATCTGCTGCCCCGAGTCCGCCGCTTCGTCGCGGACGGATACCTCGAGTTCGCCGCCAGCGCCTCGGCGTGAAGAATTGCCACTGGAGGCCTGATGAAGGTGCGACACGCAACTGCGGCGGTTCTGGCTGGAGCCGCCTTCGCCGCTGCCTGCACCGGGTCGGGTGACGAGACACCCGAAGGCGGCGATGCCGGCACACCGCCGGCGACGGACGCGGGCACCCCGCCGGCTGCGGGCCCGCAGACGCCCGGTACCGGCCCTAACGGGCGTGCCACTGCCACCTATCAGCCCCCACCGGAGTTCGAAGCCGAGCGAGCCCTGGCCACGGTGGTTCACCTGGCCGGCGAGATCGGGCCGCGCGAAGCGACGTCGCCGGCGTTTCACGAAGCCGCCAACTGGGTCACCGACCAGTTCGCCGGGCTCGGCTATGAAGTCGAGGAGGTCGAGGTCGCAGTACCGGAAGGTGACCCGTCGTACCGGCCGGAATGGGGCACGGTCGTCGAGCCGGGCACGTCGGCCAACGTGATCGCCGATCCGCCGGGGTTCGACGTGGAAGCGCCGCATGTGGTGATCGGCGCCCACCTGGACACAGTTGCCGTGGCGCCGGGCGCGGAGGACAACGCGTCGGGTGTCGCGATTGTTCTCGAGCTCGCGCGGCTGGCCGCGGCGACGCCGTTGCCGGTCGACGTCCGGTTCGTCGCCTTCGGCGCGGAGGAGCCCCGCGGTTCGGGTGACCGGATGCACCATTTCGGGTCCCAGCAGTACGTGGCAGACCTTCCCGGTACGGATGCGGTCACGGCAATGGTCTCGCTCGACCGCGTCGGTGTGGCCGCGTCGAGTGTGCCCATCTGCACCGGTGGAACGGGCAGCACCGCGGTACGCGACGCCCTCCTCGAGGTCGCTGAGGGCATCGACATCGCGGCGCACTCGTGCGAGAACCGGTCGAGCGACCACTGGTCCTTCGAGAAGGCGGACGTGCCGGCCGCCAGGCTCGGCAGCGTGCCGTACGCCGAGTACCACTCATCGCGCGATCGGCCGGGCGTGGTCGATGAGGAGCAGCTCGAACGAGCCGGCGACATCGTCTGGCAATGGCTCGTCGAGGCGGCGTGATCAGGTGGCCGTGCTGAGCCCCAGGCTGCGTTCACGCTGGAAGCGCCGCCACGCGACGAGGCCACCCAAGGCGAAGAACACGGCGTTGACCAGTCCATGGGTGGCGGCCATCAGATCGATCGACAGGTGCGGGACGGCGTCCCACAGGTGTCCGGCCGCCCAGCTGAGCGCGAGCAGCATGGTTACGGCAAGGGCGGCCGCGCTGATGCCGAACAGGAGGCGGGTGAGCCGGCTCGCCGCAAGCGGCCTGATCTTTCGCCAGATGAGCCCCCCGGCCAGCCACATGCCGGCCGTGAGTATCACGGTGCCCGCCAGTTCGACAGCTTCGGTCGTGAAGTAGCCCACGAGTACGACCGCGATACCTACGGGAATCACGATCGGCGGAGCGGCGCTGAGAATTCCCGGTACGGTCGTGTGGATCAGACCGGCGATCAGCGCGGCCGCGAATCCGGCGAAGTGAAAGTGCGCCACCGTGAGTGCGAGCACCTGCACATCGAAGCCCAGCAGCTGCCAGCCGCCTCGCTCAGCGACCAGGCTGATGCCTGCGACAGATGGCGACACCATGGCCGTCAGCACGGCCACCTCCGCCGGGGCGAGGGAGCGACGCCGCCACAGGCGCTCGGCGGCGGCGAGCGCCAATGCGACGGTGACGGCCGCGTACAGGACCGCCAGGACCACGGCGGTCGTTCCCCTGCCGACTATCAGCGATGCGCATCCTGCTACTCCGGCGAGCGGCCAGGCCTGCGCGATCACCGCGACCGGTCCGCCGCCGGTGTCTATGAGTCGTAAACCGAGCGGAACCAGTACGAGCATGCCGAGTCCCACCAGCGTGCCGATCATCACAGTCACGGGACGAAATCTAAAGGTTGCAGGCGGGTCGGCGGGCACCCGGTGGGCCCGCTCGGCTCCCGCGTTCAGCCGATGACCGTGACGACCTCGTGCCGTGCCTGGTCCCGGTTCGCCCTCCACGCCGGCAGATAGAGCGGTGCCGCCAGCGCGAGGACCACTGCGCCGCAGATGATGGCGAGCTGCACCGACGTACCGTCGGCCAGGGCGGTGAGCACCACGAGGCCCGCCGCGTAGGCGGGTTGGGCCACCATCGAGTTCAACGACAGGACGGTCGTCCGGTGCTCGCTAGTGACCTGCTGATGCAGGAGCGAATGGTGCAGCGGGCTCGATCCGCCATGGACGGCGTACGTCGCGAGGTACGCCGCCACGATCCCGACCGGCCCGGCGAACACCGCCATCGCGGCGACGGTGATGCCCTGGATCACCCGGAGAGCGGCGGCTGTCAACGCAGTGCTGAACCGGCGTGCCGCGAGTCCCGCGATGGCAGCTCCCGCCGCGGCGGCGGCCCAGGCACCCGCCCCCGCCGGACCCATCAGAGCTGCCGCGTCACCAGCGCTGCCGGTGACCTCCGCCAGCCGGATCGGCATCAGCACTTCGAAGGTGACCATGCCGAAACCCCAGAACAGTTCGACCCCGACAAGGGCCGCCAGGATGTGCGACCCGCGCAGCAGAGACACGCTGCCGCCGATGATGTGTGGAACCGCAGCGACGGAGCGCAGCACAGCTCTCCAGCCACGGGTGCTGCGCACCTCAGCGATCAGGACGCCGACGGCGAGCAGTGCCACAATCTGCACAACCCCTGCAGCGAGCACCGGCGTCGCGAGCGGTTCGACGCGCTGGAGCGGGTCCAGCGCGACCAACCCGGCACCACTCAGTGCACCAGCGGCGATCGCGAGGCCGGTCACCGTGGCGCCCGCGGACAGCCCTCCGGTGACGTTCCTGTCAGGTTCGGCGGCAAGTGACGCGTCGACGTACCACGCCTGCAACGGTCCACTGTCGAGCGCTCGGTACCCGCCCTGGACGGCGAACGCCGCGGCGAACAGGGCGAACGAGTCGGCGGCGAACAACAGCCCGAGTGAGGCCAGCGAGAGCACGCCGGCGGCCAGCAGCACGGGCCGGCGACCGAGCGAGTCAGACAGTCCGCCGGTCGGAAGCTCCAGGGCGAGCACCACCGCACCCTGCACGGCGGCGGCCAGGCCGAGTTGCGCGAGGCTCAAGCCGCGCTCGATCGGCAGTAGGGCGAACACCGGCAGCAGCAGCCCGGTGGGAAACCAGCGCAGCGCTTCGAGGATCAAGAACCGGGTACGGGCCTGATCGGCGGTGACGCTCGTCATCGGTCACCTGCAACCCTCGGCACGGCCAGCAGGTACAGCGATACCTGCCGGGCATCGGGATCCGTGGGACGGCGCTGGCGAGCGATCCAGCGCTGGACTATGGCGAGTAACTCCTGGTTCATCTGAGCCAGCTCGGCTGCGCTGAGCCAAAGGTGAAGATCACTCTGTTCGGCCGCGCTCACCCACTCGCGAGGCCAGCCGGCCTTCGCTCGGTGCCAGGCCTGCACCGTGTCGAGCAGGAACGTGAGTTGCTGGCGCTCCATGACCTCGAGTGCTTCGCGACCGGCATCCTCGTCCAGGAAGTCGGCGGGTCGGAAGCTCGTGACGTCGTGCGCCGCGCGCCAGCGACGCTCACGGCGCGACGGCTGCTCGTCGTCCTCGGTGACGAAGCCGAATCGCTCCAGTTGCCGGAGGTGGTAGGACGTTGAACCGCTGGACTCGCCGAACCGCCGGCCGAGCACAGAGGCCGTGGCGGGCCCGTCCAGACGGAGCGCTCCGAGCAGTTGGACCCGAAGGGGATGGGCGAGGGCCCGCAGGGTATCGACGTCCGTGACCTGTTTGCGAGAGAGGGCCATGGTGCCAGCGTAGACTGCAAAGGAAATTTTGCAAAATAGTCTTTGCGATTACGCCGAGATATCAACTTGGAAGAGGTGTCGTATACCGTGCGTTGTCTTAGCCGAGTTGACAGGACCAACCGGGTTGGTTGCACACTTCGCCTGTCGATGTTCACGCACGGAGGAGTAGCCACACGTGGCCCGCACGAGTAACAATGGCCTGCGCCGACTGGTCATCGTCGAGTCGCCTGCCAAGGTGAAGACGATCGCCGGCTATCTGGGCACGGGGTATGTCGTGGAGTCCTCGTTCGGGCACATCCGCGACCTGCCGACCAAGAAGACCGAGGTCCCCGCGGCCAAGCGCGACCGGTTCGGTGCGCCGGTCGGCGTCGACGTCGAGGGCGGTTTCGAGCCGCTCTACGTCGTGCCGCCTGGTCGGGCCAGGGATCAGGTCAGAAAGCTCAAGGCCGCTCTCGAGCACGCGGACGAGCTACTCCTGGCCACGGACGAGGATCGCGAGGGCGAGGCCATCGCCTGGCACCTGCGCGAGGAGCTCAAGCCCAAGGTGCCGGTCAAGCGGATGGTCTTCAACGAGATCACCCGCGACGCCATCATGGCGGCCATTCAGAACCCCCGCGACATCGACGAGCACTTGGTCGACGCACAGGAGGCCCGCCGGATCGTCGACCGTCTCTACGGGTACGAGGTCTCGCCGGTGCTGTGGCGCAAGGTGATGCAGGGTTTGTCCGCAGGTCGGGTGCAGAGCGTCGCCACCCGGCTCGTCGTAGACCGTGAGCGGGAGCGGATGGCGTTCCGGGCGGCCGCCTATTGGGACCTGGTCGCCACGCTCGACACCGGTTCGGACGAAGAGTCGAGCTCGTTCGAGGCTCGCCTGGTCTCGGTGGCCGGTTCACGAGTGGCCCAAGGCCGCGACTTCGACTCCCGCGGCCAGTTGAAGGACCGCTCGGCCGGCGTGGTGATCCTCGACGAGGTGCGGGCGCGAGCGCTTGCCGCTGCGCTGGACGCACAGCCCTTCACGGTGCGGTCGGTCGAGTCCAAGCCGTACAAGCGCAGCCCGTACGCGCCGTTCCGGACCACGACGCTGCAGCAGGAGGCGTCCCGCAAGCTCGGATTCGGTGCCGCGCGCACCATGCAGGTGGCGCAGCGACTGTATGAGGGCGGGTTCATCACCTACATGCGGACCGATTCGATCACGTTGTCGGAATCGGCGATCGCCGCGGCCCGCAGCCAGGTGGCCCAGCTCTTCGGTGCCGAGTATCTGCCAGATACCCCACGGCGCTACAGCAGCAAGGTCAAGAACGCGCAGGAGGCGCACGAGGCGATCCGCCCGGCTGGCGAGACGTTCCGCACCCCAGGCGAGACCGGACTTACCGGCGACGACTTCCGGCTCTACGAGCTGATCTGGAAACGCACCGTCGCGTCCCAGATGCGCGACGCGGCCGGCCAGACGCTCACCGTCCGCGTCGGTGCGACTGCCACGACCGGTGAGCCGGTCGAGTTCGGCGCATCCGGAAAGACGATCACCTTCTTCGGCTTCCTCAAGGCCTACGTCGAGAGCACCGACGACCCCGAAGAGCAGCGGGACGACCGCGAGCGGCGGCTGCCTAACCTGGACGAGGGTCAGAGCCTCACTCCTGTCGACGTATCGGCCGAAGGCCACTCCACCAAGCCGCCCGCGCGATACACCGAGGCGACCCTGGTGCGAGAACTCGAGGAGCGCGAAATCGGCCGGCCGTCGACGTACGCGCCGACTATTCGGACCATCCTGGACCGCGGATACGTGTTCAAGAAGGGCACTGCGCTCGTCCCGTCCTGGTTGGCATTCGCAGTGACTCAGCTGCTGGAGAAGCATTTCAGTTGGCTGGTCGACTACGAGTTCACCGCCCGGATGGAGGACCGGCTGGACGAGATCGCCGCCGGCCGTGCCGAGCGGGCCGCGGAGCTGGCGCGGTTCTGGAGCGGCGACGACCAGATCGAGGGCGTCAAGCATCTGGTCGACAACCTCGGCGATATCGACGCCCGAGCCATCTCGTCGTTCCCGCTGGACGACGGTGTGACCGTGCGGGTGGGCAGGTACGGTCCGTACGTCGAGGACGCCGACGGTAACCGGGGCAGTGTTCCCGAGGATCTGCCGCCGGACGAGCTAACCATTGCCAAGGCCAAGGAGCTGCTGACGGCCGGCACCGGCGACCGAGAGCTCGGTGCCGATTCGGCCACCGGCCGGACGATCGTGGTGAAGTCGGGTCGTTACGGACCGTACGTCACAGAGGTGCTGCCCGACGACGTCCCGTCGGGCACCAAGCCCCGGACCGCGTCCCTGTTCAAGTCGATGTCTCCGGACACTGTGACGCTCGACGACGCCTTGCGGCTGCTGACCCTGCCCCGGACCGTTGGCAAGGACGCCGAGGGCACCGAGATCGTGGCCGCGAACGGCCGGTACGGCCCGTACGTGAAGAAGGGCTCGGACACCCGGTCGCTGCCGGACGAAGAGTCGCTGTTCACGATCACCGTCGAGCAGGCGGAGGCGCTGTTCGCAGAGCCCAAGGGCCGGCGCGGCCGGACGAGCGCCGCTGAGCAACTGCGCGAACTCGGGACCGATCCGGTGAACGGCAAGCCACTTGTGGTCAAGGACGGTCGCTTCGGGCCGTACATCACCGACGGCGAGACGAACGTGACCGTGCCGCGCGGTACCAGCGTCGAGGACCTCACTCGCGAGCGCGCCGTCGAGCTGATGGCCGAGAAGCGGGCCAAGGGTCCGGCTCCGCGCCGCCGCCGCGCCCGCTCCACCTCCTGACGTTCGATCACGTTCGGCAGGCGGCGCGTCTTACCTACATGGCCGCATGCATGGAGGTTCGGGGCTAACCCTGGTGGGCGGCCCAGGCGCGTGACAGCTGCGGCTCCGTGCGGCGGGCCAGCAAATAAGCGATCCCGAGGCCCGCGACGACCACCCCGCCGCCTACGACGGCGTCCACCAGGTAGTGGTTGCCGGTCAGGACGATCGCCGTCAGCATCATGATGGGAAGGGCGACGGCGGCCGCTCGCGCCAGCCGATGATCGACCAGACGATAGATCGCAATTCCGGCCAGCAGGACCCAACCGAAATGCAGGCTGGGCATCGCCGCGTATTCGTTGACCAGAGCGGACGCGTTGAATTCCCGATACCCGTTCGAATGCGCCGCAATGGTGTCGACGAAACCGTGCTCCGGCATGAACCGAGGTGGTGCGAGGGGGTAGAGGGCGAACACCACCAAGGAGAAACCGCCGGATGCGAGCAGGGCGTTCCGGTAGAACCGGTACGCTTCTGGCCGGCGCGCCACCAGCCACACGAGTGTGCCGACAATGATCGGCCAGTACAGGATGTAGATGGCGTTGGCCACGTTGACGACGACATCATTGGCAACGGCCCAGCTCTGAAGCCGGGGCTCGACGAAGATGCCCAGCCATTTCTCGGACGAGATGAGCCGTTCCGCGTTGGCGAAGGCGAGATCGACGCGATCGTCGGTGAGTCCCCGCACCAGCGAATACAGCAGGGCCGCGGTGCCGACCAGCACCAGTTCGCGGAGCATCGGCTGGACCCGCCCCCGGCCGTCGCCCCTCGGCGCTTCACCGCCGGGTGCTGCCGCCGGTTGACCTGCCGACCGGTGATGTGCCAGTCCGTCGACGTGACGCGTTGCTTGCGGGGATGTGGCCGCGGTACGTCCGGCGACCATCGTCCGGCGCAGAATCGGCAGCCCGAAAGCGCGCGCAGCGGTCAGATGCCCGGTACCGGTCGTCACGATCAACCCCCAGGGTTCAATGGTTACCAATCGCCCGCTGTGAGGCGGCTGAGAATCGCCTCGCTCGACCCGCACCGCCGTGGGAATGATTTCCGCCGCCAGAGGATCCAGTGGACTTGTCGCCGTCCACGATCCTCTGCGTCTTTGCAGGTGGGCAATGGATTATCGGCTCATCCAGGGACCAACCAGGGTGATCCCTGGCGGATCGCTGCGGGGTTACCCGGAGCCGTCCCCCAAGGCGCTGTCGGCGAACGTCACTACGCTGTGCTGGTGGCCGACTACAGCGGTGTGTTCATCGCGATCGAAGGTGGCGACGGCTCGGGCAAGTCCACCCAGGCTCGGCTGCTCGCCCGCCGCTTGCGCGACGCCGGCCGAGAGGTCGTGCTCACGTACGAGCCCGGCGACACCCGGATAGGTCCTGACGTTCGCCGCCTAGTTCTCGACGTCGCCAGCGAAGGGCTAGATGCCCGCGCCGAGGCGTTGCTGTACGCAGCGGACCGCGCCGAGCATGTCGCGGCGACGATCCGGCCCGCCCTACGGCGCGGTGCCGTGGTCATCACCGACCGTTACATCGACTCGTCCATCGCGTACCAGGGTGCCGGGCGCGGGCTGGGTGTCGACGAGATCGCCGCGCTCTCGGCATTCGCGACCGGTGGGCTGCTGCCGGATCTGACCGTGGTCCTCGATGTACCTGAAGACATTCGTCGTCCGCGTATCACCGGGCTGGGCGACCGGCTCGAGCGCGAAGCGGCCGAGTTCCACGAGACCGTCCGGCAGGCCTACCTTCGCCGCGCCGCTGCTGATCCGGACCGCTACCTGGTGGTCGATGCGTCCCTGCCTCCGGCTGATCTCGCCGACCTGATCGCAGAGCACGTAGAGAAGGTGGCCAACAGGTGAGCGTGTGGGACGCCGTCATCGGGCAGACTGTCGTGCCGATGCTGCGGCGTACGGTCGATGACGCAGCCGCGGTCCTGCGAGGCGAAGCGGCAGCCGGCGCCTCGATGACCCACGCGTGGCTGTTCACCGGCCCGCCAGGCTCCGGCCGGTCCGTCGCCGCCCGCGCGTTCGCGGCGGCCCTTCAATGTCCGCAAGGCGGCTGCGGCGAGTGCGCCGAGTGTGCGGACGTACGTTCCGGAGCTCACCCGGATGTCGCGAACCTCGTGACCGACGGGTTGTGGATAAGGATCAAGCAGATCCGCGAGTTGGTGCCGAAGGCGGCACTACGTCCTTCCCGCGGACGCTGGCAGATCGTCGTCGTCGAGGACGCCGACCGGCTCGGCGAGGACGCCGCCGACGCCCTCCTGCTGGCGCTCGAGGAACCGCCGCGGCGGACGGTGTGGATGCTGTGCGCGCCCACCGGTGAGGACATCGTCCCGACCATCCGGTCCCGCTGTCGGGTCGTACAGCTGCGCACTCCGCCGTACGACGAGGTGGCGCGATACCTCGTCGACACCGAACGTGTGCCGCCCGATGTCGCCGCATTTTCCGCGCGCGCCTCGCAGGGGCACATCGGCCGGGCGCGCGCCCTGGCCACCGACGATGGTGTCCGCACGCGCCGTGACGAGGTGCTGCGGTTGCCGTTTGCCCTCAACGATCTGCGAACCTGCCTTGATGCGGCCAACGCGCTGGTCGAGGCGGCCAAGGCCGACGCCGAGCGGCATTGCGACGCGCTCGATGCCCGGGAGGCCGAGGAACTGAAGAGGGCCCTCGGCGCGGGTACCGTCGGCCGCCGCCCGCGAGCTATGGACGCCGCGGTCAAGGAGCTCGAGCGTGAGCAGAAGATGCGCCGCACCAGGGTCCAGCGCGACTCCATCGACCGGGCGCTCGTCGACGTGCTCGGCATCTATCGAGACGTCCTCACCCTGCAGCTTGCGACCGGCGCCGAACTGATCAACGAGGACAAACGGCCGTCGCTCGACCGGCTCGCGCGCGCGTCCACCGCGGAGTCCACGCTCCGCCGGATGGAGGCCGTCGTCGCGGCCCGCGAGGCCCTCGAGGCCAACGCCGCACCGCTGCTGACCCTCGAGGCGATGGCCTTGACTCTCCGCGAAGGTTGACCGCACGGCGAACAGGTTCAGAGCGCGAGTTTGAAGCCGGTGTGCGATGCCGTGAAGCCGAGCCGCTCGTAGAACCGGTGGGCGTCCTGCCGCCTGGCGTCGCTGGTGAGCTGCACGAGAGCGCAGCCGCGCTCATGCGCCTGCTTGATGGCCCACCGGATCAGCTCCTCGCCCAGGCCGTGGCCGCGGGCCGACGAAGCGACTCGGACACCCTCGATCTGCGCCCGCCACGTGCCACGCCGCGACAAGCCCGGAATGAACGTGAGCTGCATCGTGGCCACGACCTGCCCGTCGCTCTCGCCTACCACGAGCAGCTGGTTGGGGTCGGCCGCAATGGCCCCGAACGACTCGTCGTATGGCGCCCGGTCGTCCGGCGTCTCCCGCGAAGCGCCGATCTCGTCGTCGGCGAGTAAGTCGATGATCGCGGGCACGTCTGCGACGGTGGCTTGACGGATGCTGAACTCCACTCGCCTATCTGACCACGGCCCGTGCGACGGGACGTCGTATGGTGACGGGATGGGCATGGTGATGGCGGTCACCTTCAACCGGTACGGGCGGATGTACTACCTCGATCCTGGCCAGCATCAGCCCAAAGTGGGTGACAAGGTCCTGGTACCGACGGACGACGGGCCCGAGGTCGCGGAGTGTGTGTGGGCTCCCCAGTGGGTGTCCGAGGACATCGGGGGTTTGCCGGTCTGCGACGGCCTCGCGTCGGAGGACGACCTGGCACGCGACGAACGAAACCGGCAGCGCCGTGCCGAAGCGCGGGTCGTCGCTCGCCGGCTCATCCGCCACCATGGCCTGCCGATGAAGATCGTCGGTGTCGATTTCGTCGATACCCGCGAAGACGTCGACCAGCTGATCACGATCTACTTCAGTGCGCCGCACCGGGTGGATTTCCGGGAGTTGGTGCGTGACCTCGCCCGCAACCTCAAGGCTCGTATCGATCTGCGGCAACTCGGCGCTCGCGACGAGGCGCGCGTCCAGAGCGGCATCGGCCCCTGCGGGCGCGACACCTGCTGCTCGACCTTCCTCAAGGACTTCGAGCCGGTGAGCATCCGGATGGCCAAGGACCAGGACCTCCCGCTCAACCCGTTGAAGATCTCGGGTGCGTGCGGGCGGCTGATGTGCTGTTTGAAGTACGAGCATCCGCTCTATCAGGACTTCAAGGTGAGCGTGCCCGCGCTCGGTTGTGGCGTCTCCACCGACGAGGGCGTCGAGGGTACGGTCGTCGGCTACAACGTGCCGTCCGAGACGGTGTACGTCCGCGACCGTGAGACCGGGCGTAAGGTGGCCTGCCCGAAGGCGAGTGTCTGTGGATCGCGGCAGGCGTACGAGGCCGCCGTCGCGGACGGCCAGCGGTCCACCCCCGACAAGGAGGACAAGTGATCCGAGGCGCGTGCGCGGCCGTCCTGGCCGGCGCGATGCTGTTGTCCGCATGCACCTCCACCGAACCCGAAGCAGATCCGCCGCCCACCCCGACGGCCACGCCGGAACCCGAGCCGACGACTCAGAACGACCCGCTCGCGTCCTTCTACTCTCAGCAGCTCGGCTGGGAGCCATGCGAGGACGGCGATGAGTTCGAATGCGCGACGCTGACCGTGCCGCTGGACTACAACGACCCGGCCGCCGGTACGGTCGAGATCGCCGTGCTGCGGTCCCCTTCGAGTGGCGATGACCGGATCGGTTCGCTCCTGGTCAACCCGGGTGGTCCGGGTGGCTCCGGCATCGAATACGCGCGCAGTCCGGATGTCGTCTCGGGCGACGTCCACGACCGGTACGACATCGTCGGCTTCGACCCACGGGGCGTCGGATCGTCGACCCCGATCGACTGCCTCTCAGACGAAGAACTCGACGAACTCGTCGCACTCGACGGCGCACCGGCCGACGAGAACGAGTTGGCCCAGCTCCGCGAGCACTACGGCGAGCTCGCCGCCGGCTGCCAGGCTGACGCCGGTGAGCTCCTGCCGCACATCGGCACCACGAACGTGGCCAGGGACATGGACGTGCTGCGTGCCGTGCTCGGCGACGAGTCGCTGAACTATCTGGGCAAGTCGTACGGGACGTACATCGGCGCCCTGTACGCGGATCAGTTCCCGGAGCGGGTGGGCCGGATGGTGCTCGACGGTGCGGTGGACCCCTCGCTGACCGGCCCCGAGTTCGCTCTTGGACAGGCCCGCGGCGTCGACGCCGCGTTGAGCGCCTACCTGGGCTGGTGTGTCGATAGCGGTGATTGCCCGCTCGGCGTCAGCGAGGCCGAAGCCCGCGACACGCTCGTCCAGCTACTGGAAGTCATCGACGCCGAGCCGCTACCGACCCCGGACGAGGACCGGCCGCTGACCAAATCGCTCGCGACGTTGGGCATCATCCTGCCGCTCTACGTCACCCCCGAGCAGGGGTACCCGATCCTCACCGACGCGCTCCGCGACGCGATGAGCTCGGACGGCGACTACCTGATGTACCTCGCCGACATCTACCTCGACCGCAACGACGACGGTACGTACAACGGGAACCAGAACGAGGTGCTGTACGCCGTCCATTGCGTGGACCGGCCGGATGTCACAGATCCCGAGCAGATCGAAGCGTCGCTGACCGAGTTCGAGGAGGCGTCGCCGGTCTTCGGGCCCTTCCTGGCCTGGGGCGGGCTGGCCTGCGGCGAATGGCCCGTCCAGGCACAGTCAGAGCCGGCACCCGTGACCGCTCGCGGCGCAGGGCCGATCTTGGTCGTCGGGACGACCGGAGATCTGGCCACGCCGTACGAGTGGGCGGTCGCACTTGCCAACCAGCTCGATTCCGGTTTCCTGCTCACCTTCGAGGGGTTCGGCCACCTCGCTTACCGCACGGCCGGCAGCGACTGTGTGGACTCGGTCGTGGACACGTACCTGCTCGAGGGAGAGCTACCGAAGGAGGAGCCCACCTGCGAGTAGGGGCCTGTACGGCGCCATGCACTTGGCATAAGGTCGTACGCTCCGATAGTGGTAGAGGTGGGTGAGATGTCTGGTCTGCGGCTAGCCGGACTGGCGGCGAGCTTTGCCATCGCACTCACGGCCTGCTCGGGTGGTGATGGGTCCGGCGACGAGCCGCCCGGCACCGAGGTGACCGAAACACCGGAGGCAGCGCCGGCCCCGGAGCTCACTCTGCCGGCGGAGGTTCCCTTCGACGAGAACCTGACGATCGAGGTGTCGAACGGCTCGATAACGTCCGCCGAGGTGGTTCCGGCCGACGGCGGTGACCCGCTCGACGGCGCGGCGGACGGAGCGGTGTGGATCAGCGCTACGCCGCCGTTGCCGGCGACCGCCTATCAGGTGACGGTCGAGGCGACCGACGCGGACGGCGGGCCGCACACGCTTACGGCTGACTTCACGGTCGCCGAGGTGCCGGACGCTGCGCGGCTGACTCTGGACGTCATTCGCGGCGGGGGAAACGTCGTGGGTGTCGGGACTCCGATCATCATCAAGTTCGACCAGGCGGTCGAAGATCGCGCAGCGGTCGAGTCGGCGATGCACGTGGCCTCGGAACCGCAGGTGGTGGGCGCCTGGCACTGGTTTAGCTCCCAGGAGGCCCACTTCCGGCCGCAGGAGTACTGGCCGGCCGGCACCCGGATCCGCGTCGACCTGCAACTCAATGGCGTCCAGGCCGGCGAGAACCTGTGGGGCGGCCGGGAGTACAGCTACGAGATCGAGGTCGGTGAAGAACATATCGCCAAGGTCGACGCGTCCACGCACACGTTCTCGCTGATCAAGAACGGCGAGACGGTTGCGACATGGGACACCAGCCTCGGCGCGCCCGAGTTCGCGACCCGCACCGGGACGTACATCGTCCTGAGCAAGGACCGCGAGCGGAACATGACCTCGTGCAACGCGAACATCACCTGCGACGAAGGCAAC
>Ga0214469_1000067_pt1 | contig 28008 bp, 28 predicted proteins | sample RVTome_10_FD_187340 | JGI IMG/M metagenome (GOLD analysis project Ga0214469, IMG submission 187340) | Soil microbial communities from uranium-contaminated site in the Upper Colorado River Basin, Wyoming, United States - RVT153D57 HiSeq ... | reverse complement strand
GAGACTCTTCAGACTCTCCATGCTGCGATTCATTGCCCGACGGCTCGTCAGCTCGATCCCGGTCCTGTTCGGGATCCTCGTGGCCACGTTCGTCATCGCACGGGTCATCCCCGGTGACCCGTGCCAGGCCGCCCTGCAGGAGCGGGCCACCGCCGAGGCGTGTGCCGACTTCAATAGCCGCTACGGCTTCGACGACCCCATCGTCGTCCAGTTCGCTGGCTATGCCGGCGACGTCTTCAGGGGCGACCTGGGCGACTCGGTCCAGGAGCGGCAGTCGGTCACCGACCTGCTGATCGATCGCCTGCCGGTGACGCTGCAGCTTTCCGTGGCGGCGCTCTTCATCGCGGTGATCGTGGGCGTGCCGCTGGGGGTGCTGGCGGGATCGCGCCACAACAGCAAGACCGACGTGACCACGATCGTGGGCGCCAACCTCGGGGTGTCCATCCCCGTGTTCGTGCTGGGGCTGATCCTCCAGTACGTCTTCGCCAAGCAGCTCAACGACACCCCGCTGGGGCTGCCGGCCTCCGGCCAGCTCACGGCCGGGGTGATCCCCGACCCGTTCTACGAGGTCTGGGGCATCGGCCAGAACTCGTTCTTCGAGTTCGTGGCCAACATCGACCTACTGAACGCGGTGCTCATCTGGCGCTGGGACATCTTCGTCGACGCACTGCAGCACCTCATCCTTCCCGCGGTGGCCCTGGCCACCATCCCCATGGCGATCATCGCCCGCATGACCCGGTCGAGCCTGCTCGACGTCCTCGGCCTCGATTACGTGCGCACGGCCCGGGCCAAGGGCCTGCGCGAGCGGGTGGTCGTGGCACGCCATGCCCTCAGGAACTCGCTGCTCCCGGTGGTGACGGTCATCGGGCTGTCGTTGGGCACGCTGGTGGGCGGGGCCATCCTCACCGAGACGATCTTCAACCTCACCGGGGTGGGCAAGACGCTGTTCGACGCGATCTCGGGGCGGGACTACTTCGTCGTGCAGGGCTTCACCCTGGTGGTGGCGGTCGGTTTCGTGGTGATCAACCTAATCACCGACATCGTCTACACATTCCTCGATCCGCGGGTGCGGGTGAGCTAGGGCAGCCATGGCGATCGAGGAGCTTCCCCTTGCTGTCGAGCAGGCGGCCGAGGCGCCACCGGCGCAGCGACGCGAGCGGGGCCTGTGGCGCGACGCCTTCCGCCAGACGTTCCGCAAGCGCTCGGCGATCGTGGGCGCGGCGATCCTCGCGCTGCTGCTGTTCATGGCGCTGTTCGCACCGCTGCTGGCGCCCTATGGGGAGCGCGAAGTGCTCATCGAAACCGAGGGCCTGCGGCCCCGGAGTGAGCCGTGCATCCACCTGAGCGTCAACTGGATCCCCGACGTTCCGGTGCTCAGCACGTTCGAGAGCTTCCTGGAGTCCAACGGCTTCTCGTGCTCGCCGGACGAGCCCCAGCACCTCATGGGGCTCGACGGCAACGGGCGCGACGTGTTCAGCCGCGTCCTCTACGGGGCCCGCGTGTCGCTGCTGGCGGGCGTGGGGGCGGTGTCGTTCGCGGTCGTGATCGGTGCAGGCATCGGACTGATCTCGGGGTTCTTTGGGGGTCGGGTCGACAACGGGGTCATGCGGGTGATGGACGTGCTGCTCGCGTTCCCGGCGTTGCTGCTGGCCATCGCCATCGTGACCGCGCTCGGTCCCGGGCTGTTCAACGGCGTGCTGGCCGTGTCGGTGGTGACGATCCCGATATACGCCCGGGTCATCCGCTCGCGGGTGCTGTCCGTGCGGGAGCAGGATTTCGTGGCCGCCGACCGTGCCCTGGGCGTGTCCAGTCCCCGCATCCTGTCCCACCGGGTGCTGCCCAACTCGCTCACCCCGCTGGTCGTGCAGGCCACCCTGGGGATCGCCACCGTCGTGCTGGAGCTGGCGGCGCTGTCGTTCGTCGGCCTCACTGGCGATCCCGACCGCGCCGAGTGGGGCCGGATGATTGCGCTCGAGCGCAACCAGCTCTTCACGTCCCCCCACCTGGTCTTCTATCCGGGCCTGATGATCATGCTCAACGTGCTGGCGTTCAACCTGATCGGTGACGGCCTGCGCGATGCCCTCGACCCCAGGCTGAACAAATGAGCGAGCCGTTGCTCGAGGTCAGCGGGCTGCGGACCTGGTTCTTCACCGCCGACGGTGTGGTCAAGGCGGTCGACGGCGTCGACCTCACGGTCAACCAGGGCGAGATCGTGGGCCTGGTGGGCGAGTCGGGCTCGGGCAAGAGCGTCACCGCGTTTTCGGTGCTGCGGCTGGTGGATCCGCCCGGGCGCATCGTCGACGGTTCGATCCACTTCGACGGCAAAGACCTGCGGGCGGCGTCCAACGAGGAGATGCGAGCCGTGCGGGGCAGCCGCATCGGCATGATCTTCCAGCAGCCGCTCTCGTCGCTGAACCCGTCCTATCGGGTCGGGTTCCAGATCGCCGAGGTCTACGAGGCGCACGAGCGCATGAAGCGCTCCGACGGGTGGGAGCGGGCCGAGGCCATGCTGGTCAAGGTCGGGATCCCCGACGCCCGCCAGCGTTCGCGGGCGTACCCACACCAGATCTCCGGCGGGCAGGCGCAGCGGGTGATGATCGCTATGGCCCTAGCGGCGAACCCGGCCCTGCTCATCGCCGACGAGCCCACCACCGCGCTCGACGTGACCATCCAGGCCCAGATCCTGGATCTGATCCGCGACCTCCAGGCCGACCTGGGCATGGCGGTTGTGCTCATCACCCACGACCTCGGGATCGTGGCCGAACTGTGCGACCGCGTGGCGGTGATGTACGCGGGGCAGATCGTGGAGGAGACCGACACCCGCACGCTGTTCCGGGAGCCCAAGCACCCCTACACGCAGGGCCTCATGGGGTCGGTCCCCGTCATCGGCCAGCGGCGGCACCGGCTCGAGGTCATCCCCGGGCGGGTGCCGAACCTGGTGGACCTCCCTGTCGGCTGCCGCTTCGCCCCCCGCTGCCGTGCTCGCGAGGAGCACGGGCTCACCCAGTGCACCGAAGCGTTGCCGGCGCTGGTGGAGGTGGCCCCTGGGCATCGGGTGCGCTGCTACCTGCACAGCGACGCGGTCGAGGAGCCCTCGGAAGCGGTCGTGGAGGTGGGGCGTCGGTGAGCGAGTCGCACGTCTTTGAAGACCTTCCGGGCCATGAGCCCGAAGGATCTTCGAAGTCTGCGCCGCTGGTCTCGGCGCGGGGAGTGGTGAAGACCTTTCCCCTGCAAGGCGGCGTCTTCGGCCGGGCCGTCGCCGAGGTTCGGGCCGTCGACGGCGTCGACCTCGACATCTATCCCGGCGAGGTCCTGGGCCTGGTGGGCGAGTCCGGCTGCGGCAAGTCGACCCTCGGCCGTGTACTGCTCGGGCTCCTGCCGGCCGACGGCGGCAGCGTCACGTTCGACGGCGTCGACGTGCTGGGGACGCGTGGCCGGCAGGTGCGGGCGCTGCGACGCCAGATGCAGATCGTGTTCCAGGACCCCTTCTCGTCGCTCGACCCGCGGGCCACTATCGGCGACTCCATCGCCGAGGGCTTGCGGGCCCACGGCGTGCCGGCGGCCCGGCGGCGTGACCGTGTGCAGGAGGTCCTCGATCTCGTCGGCCTCGAGCCCTACCACGCCCGGCGGTACCCCCATCAGTTCTCGGGCGGCCAGCGCCAACGCGTGGGCATTGCCCGGGCGCTGGCGGTCGAGCCGCGCTTCCTCGTGGCCGACGAGCCGGTCTCGGCCCTGGACGTCTCGATCCAGTCGCAGATCCTGAACCTCCTGCGCGACCTGCAGTCGCGTCTCGACTTCACGCTGCTCTTCGTCGCCCACGACCTGGGGGTGGTCGAGCACCTGTGCGACCGGGTGGCGGTCATGTACCTGGGCCGCATCGTCGAGATCGGGTCGCGCGAGCGGGTGTTCGGCAACCCCGAGCATCCCTACACCGAGGCGCTCATGTCGGCGATACCCGTGGCGGATCCCGAGCGGGAGCGGGTGCGGGTGGCGCTCAAGGGCGAGCTACCGAGCCCGCTCGATCCTCCGACCGGTTGCCCCTTCCACCCCCGCTGCCCGATCGCCGCCACCGGCGTGTGCGACATCGAGGTCCCCCAACTGCTCTCCGGCGGGGACGACCCCGACCACCTCGCCTCCTGTCACCTTCGTACCGGCGCTCACCAGGACCTCGACCCCGAGCGCCGGATCCGCCAACTACGTAACGAGGGGGCCGGTCCTCTAACCTGAGCGATCGGCCCGCGACCCAGGAGTCCGCCGTCCCGTGATCACTGCCGTCACCGCCGCGCTGAACATCCTCGCCTCGCTGATTCTCATCGTGCTCGTGCTGCTGCACAGCGGCAAGGGCGGCGGCCTGTCCGACATGTTCGGCGGCGGCATGGGCTCCAGCGCCATGGGATCGACCGTCATGGAGCGCAACCTCGACCGCTTGACGGTGATCGTGGCGCTCGTGTGGGGGTTCACGGTCATGGCCCTCTCGCTGATGCGCGGCTGAGCCTCGACATGTAGGAGCGGGGGAGGGGAGCGGACATGGCCATCCTCGGCAGCCGTGTGCTGCGGGTCGAGGATCCGCGCCTGCTGACCGTCGGCGGCACGTATTGCGCCGACGTGCGGGATCGCCGCCTCGACGGTGCCGTGCACGCCACGTACGTCCGCTCGAGCGTGGCCCACGCCCGGGTGACTTCCGTGGATGTCGCCGCCGCCCGGATCCTGCCGGGGGTTGTGGACGTGGTCACGGGCGCGGACATCGACCTGGCGCCGATGCCGGGGTGGTTCAACCCCGGCATGGTCCGGACCCACCTCGCCTGCGACCGGGTGCGGTTCGTGGGCGAGCCCTTGGCCGTGGTGCTCACCGAGCACCCCGACCAGGGCGAGGACGCGGCCGAGGCGGTGGCCGTCGACTACGAGCAATTGCCAACGTTGACCGACCCGATGGCGGCGCTGACCAGCGAGGTCAAGCTCTTCCCCGAGGTCGGGACCAACCTGGTGTGCGAGTTCGGCGAACCGGCCCACGCCGGCCCCGACGCCCTGGATGGCTGCGAGGTCGTGGTCCGCCGCCGGCTGGTCAACCAGCGTGTGGCCGCCTGTCCGCTGGAGGTGCGGTCCTCGGCGGCCGCATGGGTCGACGGCCGGCTGCACGTCTGGTGCTCGACGCAGAACCCTCACGCGGTCCGCGACGCGCTGGCGAGCCTCTACGTCGTCGACGCCGGGGACGTGGCGGTGGTCGCCCCCGACGTGGGGGGCGGGTTCGGGGCCAAGATCGACCTCCATCCCGAGGACCTGCTGCTGCCCTGGCTGGCCCGCCGCTGCGGCCGGCCCGTCCGCTGGGTAGAGAGCCGCAGCGAGAACCTGCTGGCGATGGTGCAGGGCCGCGCCCAGGTGCACGACGTGGCCATCGGCGGCCGGCGCGACGGCACCATCGAGGCGTACCGGCTGTCGATCGTGCAGGACGCCGGGGCCTACCCGGGCATGGGCGTCTACCTGCCGATGCTGACACGCTCGATGGCGGCCGGTACCTACGCCATCCCGGTGGTCGAGGCCGACGCCCGGGCAGTGGTCACCACCACGCCGCCCGTCGGTGCTTACAGGGGCGCGGGCCGGCCCGAGGCCACTGCCGCCATCGAGCGCGCGGTCGACCTGTTCGCGGCCGAGGTGGCGATGGATCCCGCCGAGGTGCGCCGGCGCAACCTGCTGCCCCGGTTCGACGAGCCCCTCACCACGCCGACCGGGGAGACCTACGACTGCGGCGACTACCCCGCGGCGTTGGAGCGCGTGCTGGCGGCGGCCGGGTATGACGAGCTGCGCGCCGAGCAGCGCCGCCGCCGCGAGCAGGACGCCACCTTGGCCCTGGGCATCGGCGTCTCCACCTACGTGGAGGTGACCGCCGCTCCGTCGGGCGGGAGCGAGTTCGCCCGCGTGGAGGTGCGACCGGGGCTCGACACGGGCGCCGGTATCGACAGTGTCGACATCGTGGTCGCCACCGGGAGCTCACCCCACGGCCAGGGCCTGGCGACGGCGTTCGCCATGCTGGCGGCCGACGAGCTGGGGGTCGCGCTCGAGCGCGTCCGGGTGCTGCACGGCGACACCGATGCGGTCCCGAGGGGCGGCGGCACCATGGGATCGCGGTCGGTCCAGCTGGGCGGGTCGGCAGTGCGCGGCGCCGCCCTCGGCGTGATCCAGCAGGCCCGGAAGGTCGCCGCGGATCTTCTGGAGGCGGCGGTGAACGACGTGGTGCACGACGCCGCCGCCGGGACCTTCCAGGTGTCCGGAACGCCGGCGGTGGCCCGCACCTGGGCCGAGGTGGCCGCCGCGGCAGAGCGTGACGGCAAGCCGCTCGCTGCCGACCACGACTTCCAGGTGTCTCGACCGACCTATCCGTTCGGGGCGCACGTCGCCGTCGTCGAGGTCGACACCGAGACCGGGGACGTACGGTTGGTCCGGCTGGTCGCCTGCGACGACGCCGGCCGCATCCTCAACCCGCTGCTGGCCCACGGCCAGCGGCACGGCGGGCTGGCCCAGGGCGCCGCCCAGGCGCTGTACGAGCAGGTCGCCTTCGACGCCCACGGCAACCCGTTGACGGCCACGTTCGCCGACTACCCGATCGTCTCGGCGGCGGAGCTGCCGTCGTTCGAGCTCGTCGACCTGGAGACGCCGACCAGGGTCAACGCGCTCGGTGCCAAGGGCATCGGCGAGTCCGGGACGATCGGCTCCACCCCTGCGGTCCACAACGCAGTGTGCGACGCCCTGGCGCACCTCGGGGTGCGGCACATCGACATGCCGTGCACGCCGGCGAGGGTGTGGCGGGCGATCCGGGAAACGGGCAGGATGAGCACCAGCGGGTCGTGACGACCGTCACGACCGAACGTGAGGGGGGCCACCGCTGTGAACATCACCCTTTCGGTCAACGGGGAGGAGCGCTCGACCGACGTCGAACCTCGCCGGCTGCTGGTGCACCACCTCCGGGACGACCTCGGGCTGACGGGCACCAACATCGGCTGTGACACGTCGTCGTGCGGCGCGTGCACGGTGCTGATGGACGGCGAGTCGGTGAAGTCGTGCACGATCCTGGCGGTGCAGGCCGACGGCCACGAGTTCATTACGATCGAGGGCCTGGCTGCGACTGCCCGTAGGGATAACGGGGATCCGGGCGCCCTGCATCCGATGCAGCAGGCGTTCCACGAGCAGCACGGTTTGCAGTGCGGGTTCTGCACCCCCGGCATGGTGATGGCCGCGGTGTCGCTGCTGAAGGAGAACCCCCATCCCAGCGAGGCCGACGTGCGGCTGGGCCTGGAGGGCAACCTCTGCCGCTGCACCGGCTACCACAACATCGTGCGCTCGGTGCTGGCCGCCGCCGGCGAGCTGCCGGAGTCCGAGGAGGTGCGGGCGTGACTGCCACCGACGTTCCCCAGACCGTCGCGCGAGGGATGGGCGCTCGCCTGCCCCGCAAGGAGGACGCCCGCCTGCTCACCGGCGAGGCCCGCTTCGTCGACGACCTGACCATTCCGGGCGCGCTGTGGCTGGGCATGGTCCGCAGCCCGTTCGCCCACGCCCGCATCGGCAACGTGGATGCCAGCGCGGCGCTCGCCGTCCCGGGCGTGCGCCACGTGTTCACCGGGGCCGACCTGCGGGACGGCTGGGCGGCGGCGATGCCGTGCGCCTGGCCCGTCACCGAGGACATGAAGGCCGCCGACCACTGGCCGGTGGCCGTCGACAAGGCCTGCTACGTCGGCGACATCGTGGCGGTGGTCGTGGCGGACAGCCGCTACGCCGCCGTCGACGGCGTCGACGCCGTGGAGGTCGACTACGACCCCCTGGAGGCCGTGGTCGACCTCGAGGATGCGGCCGGCGATCGGGTTGTGATCCACGAGGGCCTCGGCACCAACCGCAGCTACACGTGGACGCTGGTACCCGATCCTGACGCCGTGGAGCGGGCGTTCGCGGAGGCCGCTCACGTCGTGCGGGAGCGCTACCTGCAGCAGCGGCTGATCCCCGTGGCGATAGAGACTCGCGGGGTGGCGGCCGTCCCGGGCGTCTACGGCGGCGACCTGACCGTCTATTCGGCCACCCAGATACCCCACATCCTCAAGATCATGATCACCGCCACGTGTGGCGTCCCCGAGGCCAGGGTGCGGGTCATCGCCCCGGCCGTCGGCGGCGGGTTCGGGTCGAAGCTGAACGTCTACGCCGAAGAGCTGATCGCCGTGGCGCTCGCGCAGCGGCTGGGCGTGCCCACGCGCTGGACCGAGGGGCGCAGCGAGAACTCGGTCGCCACGATCCAGGGCCGGGGGCAGATCCAGGACATCGAGCTGGCGGCTGATGGCGACGGCAAGGTCACGGCCGTCCGGGTCAAGCTGCTGGCCGACATGGGGGCCTACATGCAGCTGGTCACCCCCGGGATCCCGCTGCTGGGCGCCTTCCTCTATGGCGGCGTATACGACGTGCCCGCTTACTCGTTCGAGTGCACGGGCGTGTTCACGACCAAGACCCCCACCGATGCGTACCGTGGCGCGGGGCGGCCCGAGGCGACCTATGCCATCGAGCGGGCGATGGAGTCCCTGGCCCGGGAGGTCGGCGTCGATTCCGCCGAGATCCGCCGGCGCAACTACATCCCGTCCGACCGGTTCCCCTACGACGCCTCGTCAGGGCTGACCTTCGACTCCGGGAACTACGAGCCGACGCTCGATCGGGCGCTCGAGCTCGTGGACCACGATGCGCGCCGAGCCGAGCAGCAACGTCGGCGCGACGCCGGCGACACCAAGCACCTTGGCATCGGCATCGCCACCTACGTCGAGATGTGCGGGCTGGCGCCGAGCCGGGTGCTGGCGTCGCTGAACTATGCCGCCGGCGGCTGGGAGGCCGCGACGGTGCGGGTGCTTCCGACCGGCACGGTTCAGGTGGTGAGCGGCACCACGCCCCACGGACAGGGCCACGAGACCTGCTGGTCGCAGATCGTGGCCGACAAGCTGGGTGTCGACCCGGACAGCGTGGAGGTGCTCCACTCCGACACCGCCGTCAGCCCGATCGGCATGGACACCTACGGCAGTCGCTCGTTGCCTGTCGGCGGAGTGGCGGTGGGTATGGCTTCCGACCAGGTGCTCGAGAAGGCCCGCAGGATCGCCGCCCACCAGCTCGAGTGCGCGGAGGACGACCTCGAGCTCGTCGACGGGGAGCTGCGGGTCAAGGGCACGCCAACGAAGGCGATGACGCTCCAGGCCGTCGCCTTCGAGGCCTTCAGCGCCCATGACCTGCCCGACGGCATGGAGCCCAACCTCGTGGGCCAGGTCACGTACGACCCACCCAACTTCGTGTTCCCGTTCGGGACCCACGCGGCGGTGGTCGAGATCGACGAGGAGACCGGTGGCATCGAGCTGGTCGACTACGCCGCGGTCGATGACTGCGGCGTCCAGGTCAATCCCATGATCGTCGAGGGCCAGCTCCACGGCGGCATCGTGCAGGGCGCCGCCCAGGCGCTGTGGGAGGAGGCGATGTACGACGACGATGGGTTGCTGCGCAACGCCACGCTGACCGACTACGGCGTGCCCTCGGCCGCCGAGGTACCGAGCATCAAGCTCGATCACACGGTCACCCCGAGCCCCACGAACCCGCTCGGTGTGAAGGGCATCGGTGAGGCCGGCACGATCGTGTCGACCCCGACCGTCATCAATGCCATCGTGGACGCCCTGGCGCCGCTGGGGATCACTGATATCGCCATGCCGGCCACGCCCGAACGGGTGTGGGCGGCCATCCGGGAGGCTCGGGAGGGACAGGCATGATCCCCGCAGCATTCGACTACCAACGCGCATCCAGCGTCGACGAAGCCGTCGGGCTGCTCGGCGAGCATGGCGACGACGCCAAGCTGCTGGCCGGCGGCCACTCGCTGTTGCCGCTCATGAGGCTGCGGTTGGCCGCGCCGGCGGTGCTCATCGACATCGGCCGCCTCGACGACCTGTCGTACGTGCGCAGCGACGACGGGCAGGTGCGCATCGGCGCGCTGACCCGGCACCACGACCTCGCCACGTCCGGCGAGCTGCGCGAGCAGGTGCCGCTGCTGGCGCACATTGCGGGCCAGATCGGCGACCCACAGGTGCGCCACCGCGGCACGATCGGCGGCTCGATCGCCCACGGCGACCCGGCGTCCGACCTGCCGGCGGCCCTGCTGGCGCTGCGGGGGACGCTGGTGGCCCGCGGCCCCAGCGGCGAACGGGAGATTCCCGCCGACGAGATGTTCACGGGCTTCCTCGAGACGGCGCTGGCGGACGACGAGGTCCTCACCGAGATCCGGGTCCCGGCGGTCGGCGGCGCACCGTGGGGGTTCCAGAAGTTCGTCCGGCGGGCGCAGGACTGGGCGATCGTCGGGTGCGCGACGGTGCTCGGCAACGGCACCTCGGGTGGGCCCGGCGTCGGGCTGGTCAACATGGGCGCGACGCCGCTGCGGGCGCCCAGCGTAGAGGAGGCGCTACGGAACGGAGCGTCGCCGGGGGATGCGGCCGCCAGGGCCGACGAGGGCACCGACCCCCCTGACGACCTCAACGCCTCCGCCGAGTACCGCCGGCACCTCGCACAGGTGCTGGTCCGCCGAGCTCTCGAGTCCGCCGGGGCGTAGGTCGACAGAGCGCCTCGAGGCAATAGCGGTCGCCCACGCGAGCCCGAGGCAATGACGAACGGTCTCCGTAAGTCATTGCCTCGGCCTCAGATCAGCGTTCGTCAATGCCTCGGGTCGACGCCCGACGGGCCGAGCCGGGGACCCCGGCCGTAGGCTGGTGGCATGTCCGCCGCACCTGCCGGCCCTGCCGGCCCCATTGCTGGCGCCCGCCGCGCCACGGGAGCCGTCATGGCCGAGACCGTCGACGACGTCGTGGCGGGCTTGGCCGCGCACGACTACCTCGCCGACGAGGGACTGGCCACCGCCGTCCTGCTGGCGTTGCGCCTGCAGCGGCCGCTGTTCCTCGAGGGCGACGCCGGCGTGGGCAAGACCGAGGTCGCGAAGGCCCTGAGCGCCTGGACGGGTGGCCGGCTGGTGCGCCTCCAGTGCTACGAGGGCATCGACGCGTCCCAGGCGCTGTACGAGTGGGACCACGCCCGCCAGCTTCTCCACCTGCGGGCGGCCGAGGCCGCCGGGCGGGCCAGCACCGCCGGCGTCGAGGTACTCGAGGACGAGCTCTACGCCGAGCGCTTCCTGGTCAGGCGGCCGCTGCTCCAGGCACTCGACGGGGCCGGCGACGGCAGCGCGCCCCCGGTTCTGCTCATCGACGAGATCGACCGTGCCGATGACGAATTCGAGGCCTTCCTGCTCGAGCTGCTGTCCGACTGGGCGGTGACGATCCCCGAGCTGGGCACGGTGTGCGCCACCGTCCCGCCCGTCACCGTGCTCACGTCCAACCGCACCCGCGACGTGCACGACGCCCTGAAGCGCCGTTGCCTCTACCACTGGGTCAACCAGCCCGAGGTCGAGCGCGAGGTCGCGATCGTGCGGCTGCGGGCGCCGGAGGTACCGGCGACCCTGGCGCGGGACGTTGCGATGGCCGTGGCCGAGGTGCGGACGTTCGGCCTCTACAAGCCACCGGGCATCGCCGAGACCATCGATTGGGCCCGGGCGTTGTCGACGCTGGGTCGGACGTCGCTCGATCCCGAGACCGCGTCGGCCACGTTGGGGTCGGTGGTCAAGTACCGCGAGGACGAGCAGCGGGTGCGCGACCACGGGATCGACGAGCTCGTGCGGCATGCGGTGCGCGATGGCGCTTGACACCCGAGGCTCGGGTGCCGCCCGACCCGAGCGCCTCGTGGTCGACTTCGTGGACCGGGTGCGCGCGGAGGGCCTGGCGGTGCCCCCGGGCTCGGCGGTCGAGTACGGGCGGGCATTGGGGGCCCTGCGGTCGACGCGGCTGTCGGCGCTCTACTGGGCGGGTCGCGCCACCCTGGTACGTCGGCCCGACGACATCGCCGCCTATGACCGCGCCTTCGCGGCGTTCTTCGAGGGCGCCGACGACGCGCCGGCGAGGCGGCTGTCGGTCCCGGTCCAACTCCACGTCGACGCCCCCGACGATCCGGACGCGAACGATCCCCAGGACGATGGCGACGAGGACGAGTCACCGGCCGGCGAGCTGCGTGCCCTTCGCTGGAGCGCCACCGAGCTGCTCCGACACAAGGACCTGTCCCAATGCACCGCGGACGAGCTGGCCGAGGCGCACCGGCTGATGGCCGATCTGCGCGTGCATGCGGCCCTGCGGCGGAGCCGCCGCCGCCGGCGGACGTCGCGGCATCGCGGCCATCTCGATCTGCGCCGCACGGTGGCCCGATCGCTGCGGACCGGCGGCGAGGTGGTGCGCCCGGCGGCCAGCGAACGCGGTGAGCGGCCGCGTCGCCTCGTCCTGTTGCTCGACGTCAGCGGCTCGATGGAGCCGTACGCCCGGGCGTTGGCACGGTTCGCCCACGCGGCGGTGGCAGCCCGCAAGCGCGGTCAGGTGGAGGTGTTCGCGCTGGGGACGCGCGTGACCCGCATCTCCCACGAGCTGGCCACCCACGATCCCGACGCGGCACTGCGGCGGGCGGCCGATGCGGTCGCCGACTGGGCGGGCGGCACCCGCCTGGGCGAGGGGTTACGGACATTCAATGACCGCTGGGGCGTGCGGGGTCTGGCGCGCGGCGCGATCGTGGTGGTGCTGTCAGACGGCTGGGACCGGGGCGATCCCACCCTCCTGGGATCCGAGCTGGCCCGGCTGCGGCGCGTCGCCCACCGCCTGGTGTGGGTGAACCCGCTCAAGGCCTCGCCCGGGTTCGCACCGCTGGCGCAGGGCATGGCCGCGGCCCTACCGCACGTGGACGAGTTCGTGGAGGGTCACTCGGTCGCCTCGCTGGAATCACTGGCCGAGTTGGTGGCCCGATGACATCTCGGCAAGCCGAAAGGATGTCTCCGTGAGAGACCTGCTCGACGAGCTCGACCGCTGGCGCGCCGAGGGTGTTCCGGTCGCCATCGCCCGCGTTGTCGACCTCGACGGCTCGGGTCCGCGGGCGCCGGGCGCCGCAATGGCCGTCAACGAGCGCGGCGAGGTGATCGGCTCGGTGTCGGGCGGCTGCGTCGAGGGGGCGGTGGTGACCGAGGCGCTGGACGTGTTGCGCACTGGCGAGCGCAAGGTGGTGACCTTCGGCTACAGCGACGACGAGGCCTTCGCGGTCGGCCTGACCTGCGGCGGCACCATCCACCTGTTCCTGGAGCCGTTGGACTGGTGACGGGCGTGGCGTCGGACGGCCCGGGGCGTCTGTACGAGGAGTTGGCGGCGGCCATCCGGGCCGAGGGGGCCGTGGCGCTGGCCACGGTGATCGCCGGTCCGGGTCAGGGTGGGAAGCTGCTGGTCGGTCCCGGCCGCAGCCCGCTCGGCTCCCTGGGCAACGGCGACCTCGATCGGGTCGTCACGCGCGACGCGCTGGGCGAGCTGGCGGCCGGCACGACCGTCGTCCGCCACTACGGCGAGCACGGCGAGGCGCGGGAGACCGTCGTGGCCGTGTTCGTGGAGAGCTTCGCTCCTCCGCCGCAGATGCTCGTGTTCGGCGCGGTCGACTTCACGGCCGCGCTGGTGCGGGTGGCCAAGGTGTTGGGCTACCGGGTCACGGTGTGCGACGCCCGCGAGGTGTTCGCCACTCGGGCGCGGTTCCCGCATGCCGACGAGGTGGTGGTCGACTGGCCCGACCGGTTGTTGGGCCGCGTCGGGGGCGGGCTCACGGCGCGCGACGCTCTCTGCGTGCTGACCCACGACGCCAAGTTCGACGTTCCCGCCCTCGTGGCGGCGCTGGCCACCGAGGTGGGCTACATCGGCGCCATGGGCAGCCGGCGGACCCATGCCGAGCGGATCGCCCGCCTCGAGGAGGCGGGCGTCGACGCAGAGTCGCTTCGCCGGATCCGGGCCCCGATCGGCCTCGACATCGGCGCGCGTACGCCAGAGGAGACGGCCGTGTCGATCTGTTCCGAGATCATCGCCCAGCGCACCGGTCGCCACGACGCCCGTCCCCTGCGCGACACCGAGGGCCCGATCCACGGCGGTGATTCCGAGCCGCTGGTCGGCGGCTGACGCCGTGACCGTCGCGGCGATCGTGCTGGCGGCGGGCGAGGGATCACGGTTCTCGGCATCGGGCGGCGACGGCCACAAACTGCTGGCGCCCTTCCACGGGCGCACCGTGGTGGAGTGGGCCATCGACAACGCAGCCGCCGCCGGGCTGGACACGGTCTACGTGGTGCGGGGCGCCACCGACCTGCCGGTCCCGGCAATGGCACGCGACGCCGTTCAGTTGGTGGCCAACGACCGGTGGCAGGACGGCATGGCAACGTCGCTCCGGGCCGGCCTGACCCGGGCTCGCCGGGACGGCCACCACGCCGTCGTGGTCGGCCTCGGGGACCAGCCGCTGGTGCTGGCAGAGTCGTGGCGACGCGTGGCCCGGACTTCGGCCAAGCCCATCGCGGTGGCAACGTACGACGGGACGCGGGGGAACCCGGTACGCCTGTCGTCGCTCGTCTGGCCACTCTTGCCGGCGACGGGCGACCAGGGGGCCCGGGTCGTGATGCGCCGTCGGCCGGACCTGGTGATGGAAGTACCGTGTCCGGGAGGTGCCGCCGACATCGATACGGTCGCTGACCTGAGGGAATGGAGCTGATGCCGTGGAGCTGACCAATGAGTTCCGGGTGGGCGTCCCGGTGGAAGATGCCTGGGAGGTGCTGACCGACGTCGAGCGGATCGCCCCGTGCATGCCGGGGGCGCAGCTCCAGGAGATCGAGGGCGACGAGTACCGCGGGATCGTGAAGGTCAAGGTGGGGCCGATCACGGCGCAGTACAAGGGTGCGGCACGCTTCGTCGAACAGGACGAGGCCGGGCATCGGGCCGTGTTGCGGGCCGAGGGCCGGGAGACGAGGGGCCAGGGCAACGCCAACGCCACGATCACGGCGCAGCTCGATCCCGACGGCGACGGCACCAAGATCTCGGTGAAGACGGATCTCACCATCACCGGCCGCGTGGCCCAGTTCGGCCGGGGCGTTTTAGCGGACGTCTCGACCAAGCTGCTGGGCCAGTTCGCGGACTGCCTGGAGTCGAAGCTCCTGGCGGGGGAGGAGGGCGGCAGTGCGAGCGGCGGTGCCGACTCGCCGAGTTCGACCGCCTCGTCGCCGGCGGCGTCGGCCGCCGGCGGTCCCCGCGACATCGCCTCGGAGGGAGCGGCGGCGACGCTGCAGGACGTGCCCCCAGGCGCAACGTGGCCCGGCCAGGCGGCGTCCCCCGGGCCTACGGCTGGAACGGCCGAAGCCGCCCCACCGTCGAGTGGCGACGCCGACCGCGCCCGGGCCAACGGCACGTCCGGCCCGTCGATCCGGGTGGTCGACTCACCAGACGCCGAGCCCGTCGATCTCCTCGAAGCCGCCGGCGCCACGGTCGCCAAGCGGCTCGCACCCGCCCTGATCGGGCTCACGGTCCTGTGGCTGCTGAGCATCTTCCTGCGCCGCCGCCGGCGCCGTCGCTGAGCGCCTGCAGGTGGCCGCGGACCAATGAGAGCGCAGGGGTCGCGCTAGAGTGTCCGTCCTGCCCGGGCTCCCGGACAGCCACGTCGGAGTGGCGGAATTGGCAGACGCGCCAGGTTGAGGGCCTGGTGCCCGATTAAGGGCGTGGGGGTTCAAGTCCCCCCTCCGACACGACTAAATACACGGCCCAGGTCAGCTGTCGCGACGAGGGTGTGCTGGTCGGGGTGGTACAGGAGGTGGAGCCCGAGGCCCTGGTAGATGGCGGTCTCTGGCGCGGTCCTTTAGGCCCGTCACGGTCCGACTGCTTCCCGGCAGTTAACGTGTCATCAGTCACGACGCGGCCAGCGCGGCTCCTTGCCGCTGTCGGTGTAGTAGTGCGCCGGCCCGGCCCTGCCGTCCCCTCGGGGCCGCCTGCGCCGGGAGAGTGGCGTCTGGCTGGTCCCGCAAGGGCGGCTCGACCTCGCCTCGTCGGCCTGTCGATCCGGAGAAACCTGATACACGCCCCGCGCACGTTCCTTGACGCTCCAGCCATCGACGGCTGCTCGTGAGTTTGGTGGCTCTCCTGAGACCGGCCCCGCCGGGTTCGGCCTGCACGGTGGCGGGGCGCTCGACGGAGCCTGAGAATGTGGGCTCATGGTGCCCGACCGGCCACGCCTGCGTCTCTTCGCAACGACGGCGCTCGTCTGGACCGGTCTGGCCGCGCTCGTGGGCGCCACGTTCGGCGTCGCCGCCGTGTTGGGCGCCGGGACAGACCTCGTCGTGGTCGCGGCGCTGGTGGTCGCGTTCGCCTTCGTTCCGGCCCGACCGGCCCTGACCTGGGCCGCCAACCGGGTGGTGTACGGGCACCGGCTGTCTCCGTCGCAAACCGTCGACCGCGTGGCGCTCGAGATGGGTGGACTGCGCGACCCCGAATCCCAGCTGTCGACGTTGGAGGACCTGCTCCGGCGCGCGACCGGGGCAGACCGGGTGCAGATCTCGATCGACCCCGCCTCGACGGCTGCACCCTCCAGTGCTGAGCTCGTCGTGCCGATTGTGCGGGAAGGGGTCTCGCTCGGTGTCATCCGGGTGTCACAGGCCGGTCCGGCGCACCGCCAGCTCGTCGCGGACCTGGCGGCCAAGGCGGCCATCGTCGTCCACAACTTGCGGCTCCGAGAGGCCCTTCGCCGTCGCGTCGAGGTCGCTCGGCGGCAGCAGGTGGAGCTGGCCTCGGCGCGGGCCCGAACGGTGGCTGCGCAGGACGCGGCGCGTCGACGCCTCGAACGGGACATCCACGACAGCTGTCAGCAAGACGCCGTCGTGGTGGCGGCCAACCTCGGCTTGGTCGCGGCGCGACCGGGCATTGCCCCTGTCGTCGTCGACGAGGTCGCGGCCGACCTGGTCCGGTTGCGTGATTCCCTGCGGAGGATCTCCCGCGGCGCCCGCCCGGGGATCCTCCGCCGTGAGGGCCTCGCCGCGGCGATCGGCGCGCACACACGCGGGCTCTCGCCGCCGGTCTCGGTCGCCGACGGCCTGCAACGGCGCATGGAGCCGGCGGTTGAGGACGCGCTCTACTTCGCCGTCCTCGAAGCGGTCCAGAACGCCGTGCGCCATGCCGGGGCATCCCGGATCGATGTGCGTCTCTTCGTCGACGGCGGCGCGGTGGGGTTCCGGGTGGTCGACGATGGCCACGGGTTCGGGTCGACACGCCCGGCCGCCGGCACCGGGCTGCGGAACACGCGCGACCGCCTCGACTCGGTGGGTGGTGACCTGACGGTCCGCTCCTCGGCCGGTGGTACCGAAGTCGTTGCGTCGGTGGCGCTCGCGACGGACGAGCTGAGCCGCGGATGATCGGCGCTCGCCTGCGCAGCCGAGCGGTGACAGCCGCAGCCGCCATGATCGGCGGCATGCTCGTCGTCGGCGTCGGCCTGGAGCTGTTCTACGCGGCCACCCATCCCGGCGCCATCCCCTGGTACCGCCTGCTGTCGTTCGCCTACCTCCTCCCGACGGGCATCGCCTTCCCCGTGGTCAGCGTGGCGATCATCCGCCGGGTCCCTGCCCACCCGATCGGGTGGCTGTTCGGGGTGCTCGCCCTGGAGGCCGGCACGGCGGTCTTCACCCTCGGCTACACCGCCTGGGGGTTCGGCGGCAGCGACTGGGTCACCTGGGCCTGGGGCCTGTTCCGTACGCCCGCCCTTCCGGTCCTGGCCTTGGCGCTCGTGCTGTTTCCGACCGGCCGGCTGTCATCGTCCCGCTGGCGGTGGCTCCTGGGCGCCGAGGTGTTCTGGACGGCCGTTGCCGTAGCCCTCGCGCTGCTGGCGCCCTGGCAGTTGTCGCCGTACCCGAACGAGACGTATGTCGCCGAGAACCCGCTCGGCTGGCCGGGTCGCACCTGGTCGATCGAGGCGACCGAGGTCGTTGATCCCATCGGCACACTGCTCGTCCTCGCCTCGGCGGTGTCGCTCGTCGTCCGCTGGCGGAGATCCACCGACGCCGAGCGCCAGCAGGTCAAGTGGATGGGCGTTGCCGCCCTCGTTCTTGGGTTGCTCGCGATCATCGGCGTGATCACACTGCTGCTCGGGCAGCCCGGCGGTCCCGGCGGTGAGGGGAACCCCTCCGGCTACGTCGTCGGCGATGCCATCTTCCAGGCTGCGCTGACGGCAATCCCAGCCGCCATGGGGTTCGCCATCGTGCGGTACCGGCTGTATGACGTCGACCGGCTGCTCAGCCGGACCATCGCCTACGGCGTTCTGGCCACGGGGATCGCCGTTGTGTACGCCGGCGGCGTCGCGGGCGTGGGCATCGTGGTCGGCCACCGGGCCACGATCGCCTCAGCCGCCGCGCTCACGCTGGTCATGGCGATGCTGTTCGACCCGCTCCGCGCTCGGCTGATCGCCGTGGCCGATCGGTGGGTATACGGCCACCGGGCGGCGCCGTACGAGCTCCTCACCCGGCTCGGCCGCGAGCTCGGCCTGACGGTCGCGCCGGAGGAAGTGCTCGCCCACATCGCCGTTGCAGCCGGCCGGGCGACCCGGTCGCGTGGCGTCCGGGTGACTGTCCTGCTCCCCCACGGTCGCACCTTGACCTCCGACTGGGGGGACGCCGCCGACACCACCTTCGATCTCGTGCGCCCGATCGACGACGGCGGGCGCATCGGCGAGATCGCCGTGGCCGGTTCGACGCGCCGGAGCGCCGACGCCGAGCTGCTGGACCGCATCGCTGGCCTCTCCACCGCCGGGCTCCGCAACCTCCGTCTGCTCGCCGACCTGGAGGCCTTGGCCGAGCAGATCGAGGCCCAGAACGTCGAGATCGCCGCCTCGCGCCGTCGCCTCGTCGTGGCTGCCGACTCCGAGCGCTTCCGTCTGCAGGACGAGGTGTGCCGGCGGATCGAACCCCGCATCGACGCGCTGGCCCGCGCCCTGCCCGAACTCGGCCACGAGCGCCGTCGGCCCGAGCAGATCGTGCGGCTCGGTGATCAGCTACGCGCTGATGCCACCGGCCTGGTGGAAGAGATCAGGGCGCTGTCTCGCGGCATGCTGCCACCCATCCTGGTCGACCACGGGTTGGTCGCGGCCCTCCGGGCGCTCCTTCGGCGCCAGCACGTCGATGCGATGTTGTGGGTGGAGTCGCTCGGGCGCTTCACTCCGGCGGTCGAGACCACGGCATACTTGGCCTGCCGCGCTGCCATCTTGGCGCTCGCCGCGGGGCCGGTCCGCATCGCGGTGTCGGGCGCCGCCGACCACCTGCGCTTCGACGTGGCGACACGCTCGCCGGGCCACGACGTCGCCGGATCGGAGGAGCTGGCGGCCGCCGCGGACCGTGTAGTGGCGATCGGTGGCTACCTCGACATCGCGTGCGGCGACGAGGGAACGTCCGTCACCGGCACGATCCCACTAAGCCGGGAAGGGTCAGGGCACTTCGCTGAGGAAGGCGAGCACGGCCCGGACGCGCCGGTGGAAGTGCGGCTCCTCGGTGAGGTGGAGCTTCTGGAAGATGGCGCTGATGTGCTTCTCGACCGCCCGCAGGCCGATGCCGAGCTTCGCGCCGATGGCCGCGTTGCTCATCCCCTGGGCCATGGCGTCGAGAACGTCCCGCTCGCGGGGCGTGAGCCACTCGAGCGGTGAATCCCGCTTCGACCTCGCCTCGACCAATCGCTGGACGACCTGGGGATCGATGACCGAGCCTCCCGCTGCGACCGACCGGATCGCGCCGGCGAGCTGGGTGACGTCGGAGATCTTCTCCTTGAGGAGGTAGGCGCGCCGTGCCGACCGGGCCTCGAGGAAGGCCAGGACGTACTCGGGCTCGTCGTACTGGCTGAGCACCACGACGCCGACCTCGGGCCGGTCGGCCGCGAGCTGGGCGGCCACCCGAATGCCCTCGTCGAACATCGTGGGCGGCATCCTGATATCGGTCAGCACGACGTCCGGCTGGTGCTCGTCTACGGCCTCGAGGACACCCTCGTAGCGCTCACAGCTGGCCACGACGACCAGATCGTCCTGGGTGGCCAAGGCTCGTTCCACCCCCTGACGAACGAGGTAGTCGTCCTCACCGATCACGACCCGGATGCTCACGGTGGGAGCGTACTTATCGGCCCGGACCACCGTGCAGACCGAACCATCCGCCCGGCGGCGGGCACGGTTCACCGCGGCGGCTCGCGTCCGTACGTTCCCAGCATGACTTCCAACCCCACGCCCCTGCCCGGCCGGCGCATCTCAGTGCTGGCCGCCGCCGTCCTCCTCTCCGCCGCGAGCCTCGCCGTCGCGTGCGGGGACGACGGGGACGACGACGAGGCGACGGCGGCGGGGCAGGCGCCGGAGGCGCAGGCGACCACCGCGATCGACTCCGCGCCGACCTGCGACGCGCTGGCCACCGTCGACCACGCCGTCTTCAACGAGGACGTCGACGGCGCGGTGGCCGGGATCGAGGCCCTGGACCAGCACGCGCCCGATGACCTGCGCCCGGCGATCCAACCCTTCCTCGACGCGTTCGCCACCGACCCCGAGGCGTCGTTCGAGGGAGAGGAGGTCATCGCTGCCGAGGTGGCCACGGACCAGTTCGCCGTCGACCACTGCGGTCCCACCCTGGAGATCCGGGGCGTCGACTACGCCTACGAGGGAGTGCCGGACGAGCTCGACGCCGGTCGTCACGTGATCCGCTTCGAGAACAAGTCGGAGGCGGGCGAGGAGTACGAGGCGCTGCTGCTGCGCAAGAACGACGACGTCACGGAGCCGTCGGCCGAGCTGCTGGCCATGAGCAAGGACGAGCTGGCCACGCGCGTCACCAAGTTCGTCGGCCTCGTCACGTCACCGGAGGACCCGACCGACGTCACCGTCGTCGACTTGCCGCCCGGCGAGTACATGATCATCAGCTTGTTGCCGGTGGGCGGCGAACCCGATGGCCCCGCCCAGACCACCCACGGCATGGTGGCCGAGGTCAGCGTCTCGTGACTGGGTCCCTCGACAAGAACGGTGTTCTTCAGGTCAGGCCGACTCGACTTCGGTCCAGTCGGGCGCCGACTCGCCCGACGCCTCGGGCACCCACGGCGTCGAATGTCTCGGCCGGCACGTCGAACATGACGAACGGGCTCGCCCCAGGAGGGTCGGCCAGCTCGTACAGAGCCACGTGCACTCCGTCGCCCGACATCCGCCCGCCCCGCACCACCGACCACAGGAGCCCGACCGGCGTGCCCCGCACGTCGCCCGACCGGCCGGACTGCGTGGTCCGCCAGCGGAACTTCACCCGCCGGCGCTCCCCTGCGGCGGTGCCGGCGACGTAGCGCTCGACGAGGGCACGCTGCGCATCGAGCCAGTGCTCGCCGCTCACCGGCGCCGGGATCGACCTGGCGGGCGACGCCTACGGTCCGGACGACGGCCCGCCCGTGCTGCTCTTTCACGGTGGCGGTCAGACCCGGCACTCGTGGGACGGCACACTCTCCCACGCTGGAACGATACGCCACCGAGCCGATTTAGATGGGACGAGGATGCACGCCGACGGTGTCCGATTCGGTGACCTGGGCAGCCAACACCGATGGAACCACGGATCGGGTGCCCTCCAACTCCCGACGCCACCCGACCATAACGACGGATATCGCTCATGTCGGCGACGCGAGCTGTGCGCACAGAATGACGTTCGCCGACGGCTCTACCAGCGTGCAGAGCCGCGTACCGAACGGCGATCTGGCATCGCTCGATCGTTGCGCTGGCTCCAGATTCGGTGATCTCGCGGCTGGCGGCGCCTCTGATCGGTCTTCCGGTGCATGGTCGCGGTTCCCGTCGGCGTGGTCCTCGGCGTCGGCCACCGACGTGATGACGTCGCCTGTCGCCGAGTTTCAACACTGCGAATCGGCCACCGATCGTTGCAGCCCGCAACGGCCGACCGATGAGCAACTCTTCCGGGAAGAGCGCGGGCATGTCCTTCGCCTCGCCGGGATCCAGCGCGGTCACGTCCGGTGCTCGAACGCAGCGTCGACGGCGTCGGCAAACGCCGCCATCGAGGGGTACTCCGCGTCGACGCTCACGGCGGCACCCGGATCCGGCGTCGCGCCCCATCCCGGCTGGTCGTGGCGACGATTGATCCACACCGACGGGAGACCCTTGGCCTTTGCCGGCACATGGTCGTGGAACAGCGACTGGGCGACGTGCAACAACCTGCCCTCAGGCACACCCATCTCATCGGCTTTGGCGAGAAGGGCGTCGAAGTTGGCGGGGTTCGGCTTGTAGGAGCCGATGTCTTGCGCGGTCAGGATCGCGTCAAACTCGACTCCGAGGCGCCTGTTGCTCGCCGCGAAACCCTCGCGGTGCACGTTCGACAGGATGATCAGCCGGCAGTGCTGCTTCAGTCGCGCTAGCGCCTCGGCCGAGTCAGGGAACGCCGGCCAATCACCGACCGAGCTACCCAGTGCAGCGGCTTCGGCGTCGGTGACCTCGAAGCCCAAGGCCGCACCCGTGCGACGGAACGCCTCTTGCAGAACGTCCGAGTACACCATGTCGGCAAACGCGGCCTCGACTTCCGCCTCGTTGCCGGAGTAGGCGACGAGCACGTCCTCGTCGGTCAGATCCGGCTGGTGGCGGCGGGCCCAGGGGCCGAGCACGGCAGTGGTTCCCGCTTCCCAGTCGATCAACGTTCCGTAGCAGTCGAAGCTGAGGACGTCGTAGTCCGTGAAGTTCATGAAGGTTTCCTTGCCATCGTGGTCATGAGATCCGCCTCGGCATCACCGAGATGATCGGCCCGGCGCCGCAGGGCTGCGTCGGCGTCGCGCCAGTTCAGGGCACCGAGCCACTCTTCGTGCTCGGCGTACAAGTCGTTCAGCAATCCGTAGGACGGACGCAGCAGCGCGATCATCAGCCAGATCTCCCAAGCTGGCCCGACGAACATTTGCAACAGCCGGTCCGAGGGCCGGCCGCCACGGGTGCCCGAGACCACCGAATCCCGCCGCCCACGTTCCGTCAACTAGTGACGTCCGATCGCCGGTTCCGCTCGTGGAGGTCGTTGAACTCCGACTGTTGTTCTGTGCGATCGCGCGCTACGCCGGAACCGTCGTTGTCTCAAGCCCGTTTCGGGATGTCTCCGCCGCGACCGAAATGGGGCTTCGGTCGTGACGTAGAAGCGTTACTCCCCGTGCTTTAGCTGCGGTCGCTGACGTCACCGTCGGAGGGCAGGAAGCCGCCACAGCGCGCCCTATCCTCGATCCGACGCCAACGCCAGTGTCCCTCGGGCCGACGAGCTCCTGTCCTGCGGATCATGCCCGGCCTCGAGGCGCTCACCCATGACGGATGCCCGCGATGGCCAGTGGAGACCTGCGGCCGCACCTTCCATGCCACAGTCTCGACTTTCGCCCGGACTGGTGGCTGCCGGACTGGCCCGCCTCGTCGCCCGGTTCGAGCGCAGCGCCACCGTGTCACTGATCGATCACGATGAGTTCGGCGTTCTCGTCGTCGGCGGCGGGATCACCCACTCGCCTGAAGGTGCAACCGCCAAACCGCAGAAGGCACTTGCCCGCCAGCCATCGTTGCGGCACGCGGGCGACACTCCGGTCAAAGAACCCGAGCAGCGATCAGTCCGATCACGGCAAAATGTGCCGCCAAGGCGACGATCAATGCAGGGGCCGTGGGCAGTGCGATCAGAGCTGCAGCGATCAGGGCGCCACGACCCCAAACAGCTAGACAGGCGAGCCAGTCGAAGAGGAGAGGCGCCTGCGGTGCAACGGCGGGCGGCGGCGCTAGCCCGTGGGTGTCGGCGAGTAGCGACGACAGGTCCTCGGGCGGGTAGTCGCGCACGAGGTCACGTCGGCGCCGGTACACCGAGATGCCGGCGCGCGCGCATGCGGTCGCGACACGTCGATTCCGAGTCACCACGGCCACGATCTTCACGGTCTCAGCGCGGAAGCCTCGCTCGCCCATCAGGATGAGTCCGGAGGCCTCGACAACGCCGAAGACACATGCGCTGACCATGCTGGTGTCGGACGGCGAGTACCAGCCGTAGATGCCGCAGCCACAGCCCACCTGGGGCGCGGGGTGGTCGTCGTCGAGCGTCGGGGCTGACTGACCTCGCATACCTGCGTCGCCGCGCTTGCAGCGCGCCGTCACGCTGGGGCACCACACGACACGCCGTCGACTCACCGAGGTCAACGGCAGGCTGCCATCGGGCACGTGTGTTCGCCGCCCCAGGAGCCGCCACGTGCGGTATCCCCGCAAGGCGCCTGGGACCAGGGCCCGCCCGGCATCGCCGCCACCACACACCTCGGAGACGTAGCTCATGTCCTGTCCGGCACGGGCTCCTGAGGCTCCGGCTCCGGGGCGGCCGGCGGGGCCTCGACGGGAGCGGGTTTCTCGTGCACCGGCTCGAAGATGATCTCCCGACGAATCGGGCCGATGTCGCCCGCCCGAGCCCCGGCGCAAGCCTTGGGCGAGATCGAGGATCCGCGTCCTCGCCGTGCCGTCGAGTGCGGCCGCGTGGCGGGCAGGAGGGACTTAGCCATCGCATCACCCTCCAGATAGGCGTCACGACGAGCGTGCCCCCAATCGAAGCCGGCGACAAGGAGAAAATACGTACTGGCGCTCCGCGACTGAGCCGCGCCCCTCTGGCCGATCTCGACGCGGTCGCGAGCGTGTTCGCAAAGGGCCCGGGCGTCGAGGGTGCGGCGGATGCCGTGGTGGTCCTCGACGCTGTTGGCGATCACGTTGTGGTGATGGGGGAACGGGTCGAGCGCCGGGCTCCTGGGACAGGGCCGTTCCGTCCATGAACGAGAGGTGGTCGAGTCCGGTCGAACGCGCTTACCTGATCGCTGATTGCGAGCGGAGGCGCTGCTCCGAGCGGATTTGGGACGAGATGTCCCTGCTGTACGCCCTCGAGAGCGGCTTGGGCGAAGCGGCCGATATCGCAAAGGCCGCGCTGTTCCTGGCGTCCGACGAGTCGCACTTCATGACCGGCGCCGAGCTGCTCGTTGACGACGGCATCACCGCCGCCTGCGGCACTCCGAAGTAGCGGCAAATGGCCGGTTCCACCAACGTCCAGCAGACGATCAGCCCGGTAGACGGCTCGGTGGTGGCCGAGCGCGACCTGGCGACCCCGGCACAGATCGAAGCCGTGCTCGATCGCGCCGTCGCCGCTCAGCGGTCGTGGCGGCAGGTGCCGCTCCGCGAGCGGGCGGAGGTCATCGGGCGTCTGGTGACCTGGATGGTCGACCGCGCCGCGATGCCATCGGACGCGAGCTGAGCTGGCAGATGGGCCGGCCGGTGACCCACTCGCCGTTGGAGCTCACCAGGGGCTTCGCCGAGCGCGCCACCTGGCTGGCCGGCGCGGCCGCGGGAGCGCTGGCCGACATCGAGGTCGAGCCGCGGGAGGGGTGCCGCCGCTTCATTCGCCACGAGCCGGTGGGCGTCGTGCTTGTGGTCGCACCCTGGAACTACCCGTATTTGTGCTCGGTCAATGCCGTGGTACCGGCGCTGCTGGCAGGCGACGCGGTGCTCCTCAAGGTGTCCTCGCAGACCCCCCTGGTGGCGGACCGCTGGGCGCGGGCCTGGCGGCCGCGGGGCTGCCCGACGGCGTGTTCCACTACGTGGATGCGGATCACGACGCCGTTGTGAAGATCGTGGCCATGGCATGCGGGTGATGACGGAGGAGAGCTTCGGGCCGGTGGTCGGCATCATGCCGGTCGACGGCGACGACCACGCCGTCGCGCTCATGAACGACAGCGTGTTCGGACTGACGGCGTCGATATGGACCGCCGACGTCGATGCCGCGCTGGCCGTCGTCGACCGAGTCGAGACCGGGACGTGGTATCTCAACAGCTGCGACTACCTCGACCCGGCGCTGGCGTGGACGGGCGTCAAGCACTCGGGCCGGGGCGTCTCGCTGACGACGCTCGGCTTCTTGAGCGTGACCCGGCCCAAGTCGTTCCACCTGAGGCTGGCGCCGTGACCATCATCGGGGTGCTGCACGGCGACATGCGCACCGGGCCGCTCGTACGTCGACGGGTCGGTGGCGAGCAGTCCAGGGCCGCGCGGACCGTCAGGTTGGGGTCGAGCTCGGTTCTCCACGACGCGGTGTCCCTATACCGGGATCTAGACGACCGCTGGGGTCGGTCAGCGGCGCCGGAGGCGATCGAGCTGGCGGCGGTCCCGCTTGGTGGGGCGCCCGGCGCCCGGATCCCGGCGGAACGCCGCGGCGTCCCCCAGCTCGGCCCGCGACGGCGGCGGTGGGCCATGGTCGATGACGCACTTGGTGGCAAGTGGCGCTCCCACCCGCTTGTCGATGATCCTCACCACCTCGAGGACACGCCGCTGCCCTGCGAGAGTGGCCTCGACACGGTCGCCCACCCGCACAGGCGACGCCGGCTTGGCCGCCTGGCCGTTCACGCGCACATGCCCGCCGCGGCACGCCGCTGTGGCCGCCCCGCGGGTCTTGACCGCTCGCACCGCCCAGAGCCACCTGTCGACGCGCGTCGAATCCCGATCGCCCGAGCTCGCCACGAACGGCAGGCTACGGCGACCGCCCGAGGACTGCCGACGACAGCGCGGCACCGTGTTGAGCTGCTGGGAGCGGGACCGTAGGGTGCCGGCCGGGTTCGACGGACGGAACGGAGGGGATCAGTGGGGGATCGGGGGATCCGGATCGGGGTGTCGCTAGCGGAGCCGCCGCCGGGGCCGGACCCTCTGGGCCGCCTGCGCGACCAGCTCCAGACGAGCGCAGACGACGGCTTGGCGTCTGCCTGGTTGGCCAATATTTTCGGGCTGGACGCCCTCACCGCGCTCGCCGTCGCCGGCTCGCAGGTGCCGGGCATCGAGGTCGGCACCGCCGTCGTGCCCACCTACCCGCGGCATCCCGCCGCCCTGGCCCAGCAGGCGCTCACCGCCCAGGCTGCGCTCCGCGGGCGGCTGACACTCGGCATCGGCCTCTCCCACCAGATCGTGATCGAGGGGATGTTCGGTTACTCGTTCGAGAGGCCGGCCCGCCACATGCGCGAGTACCTGGCCGTTCTGCTCCCCATCCTGCGGGAGGGGCGCGTCAGCTTCGCCGGCGAGACGATGCGAGCCGAGATCGGGCTGACCGCGCCCCGCGATCACGACGTGCCCGTGCTGCTCGCGGCGCTCGCACCGCGGATGCTGCGACTGGCCGGGCGGGAGGCGGACGGCACGGTGTTGTGGATGACGGGGCCTGCCACGATCGAGAGCCACATCGTCCCGGCGATCACCGCCGCAGCCGCCGATGCGGGCCGTCCAGCGCCGCGGGTCGTGTGCCTGCTCCCGGTGTGCGTGACCGGCGATCCGGACGGCGCCCGGGAGCGGGCCGCCCAGATGTTCTCCATCTACGGCCAGCTCCCCTCCTACCGGGCGATGCTCGACCAGGAGGGCGCCGCTGGACCGGCCGACTTGGCCATTGTCGGCGACGAGGCCGCGGTCGCCGCGCAGATCGATGCCCTGGGCGGCGTCGGGGTGACCGACTTCGTCGCCGCCGAGTTCGGCCAGGGCGACGACGCCGTCCGCACTCGAGCCCTGCTCCGCGATCTGGCCGCCGACGCCAACCTCGCTCGCAGGTCCGCCGACACGGAGAGCACCGGCCCCAGCGGTACGAGATGACGCCGTGCTGTCGCCCGGCGATTGGGCCCCGGCCGGGTCACAGTCACGTTGTGATTTCCCCTGAGCGGCTGGATCAGCTGTCGAAGATGCTGCTGTAGGCGCTGAGGGCAGGCTGGCCGCCGAGGTGGGCGTACAGGACGGTGGAGTCTGTGCCGACCTCACCGGACGTGACCAGGTCGATTAGGCCGGCCATCGACTTTCCTTCGTAGACCGGGTCGATGATCATGCCTTCGAGACGACCGGACAGCCGGATGGCCTGGACGGTCGACTCGACGGGAATTCCGTAGCGGTCGCCGGCCCAGCCCTCGAGCACGACGATCTCCTCGGCGCGCAGTTCGCGGCCGAGTCCGATCAGGTCGGCGGTGTGGCGGGCGATACGGCCGACCTGGTCCCGGGTCTTCTCGATGGTGGCGGAGGCGTCGATCCCAAGCAGCCGTCGTGGTCGTCCGCCGGCTTCCTCCA
>Ga0214469_1000065_pt1 | contig 28080 bp, 21 predicted proteins | sample RVTome_10_FD_187340 | JGI IMG/M metagenome (GOLD analysis project Ga0214469, IMG submission 187340) | Soil microbial communities from uranium-contaminated site in the Upper Colorado River Basin, Wyoming, United States - RVT153D57 HiSeq ... | reverse complement strand
TGTTCATCCGTTGCGACCTGCAGTCTCTGAAGGATCGCAGGCTTCAATCCTATGGTCTCGTATCCTCTCGAAGGCATGGCATAAATGTATTGGCTTGCCTAATTAACATTTGGTAGGCAATGGCACCTGAACAAGACGCATACCATTATGGATTCCCTACCAAAAGACAGCAAGCTCTGACCCATGTGCATGTGACATTTTATTCACTTCGCTCACGATTTATACCACCCCTCGATACTATTTCATGAATATCTAAGTTAAGAAAATATTAGATTATTTCCCTGCATTTGGTGCGACAAATCCCTTTAGATCTTCCCCATTTACTACATCTTCTTCAGGTGGAACATAATCGACTACTCCATATCTGCCAGGATATTTTTTCTGTGTTGCCAGAGCTACTACAACAAATATTATAACAGATATTACTGGAGGTATCAATGTATCTAAACCTGCTAATTCGACTGGTATAATGAAGTATAAGATCAATCTAAGTGACGAGCCGACAATGAGTGAAGACAACGCTGCAGGCGTATTGGCCTTCTTCCAGAATAAACCTAATGTTAGCGGAGCCCAAGCACCAGCAAACACGATATCAAATGCAAGGATCAGATAAACACCGGGTTGAGGTATCATGTATGCAAGTACGAAAGCAGCTAGCATCATTGGAATAGTAAAAATACGCGTCACCATCAGTAACTTTCTGTCCCCCATTCCTGGACGTTTTAGTACCCTTTTCAAGATATTTCTTTGAACAATGTTTCTTGACATGACACTGGAAATGGCGAGCAATCCACCATTTGCAGTTGACATCGAGGCACCAAGGACTCCCATGAGTAACGCTAATCCAATAACGAACGGAACATGGTTTATCGCCAGATCAGGTAAAGCGGTATAGGGATCAACCAGATTTGGGAGAAAGTATAGCGCAACAATCCCCATCATACTTGTTGGAACGATAGTCAGTATTGTTAATCCCGCTCCCATGAAGGCGCCTCTTCTTGCAGTTTTCCCGTCTCTAGCTGAGAACACCCTTTCCATAAAATCTAGTGCTACGATATCGCCTATAGCTAGCGCCATTATTCCAGCCCAATTAACCAGTGCACCATTCCCCATATCAGTTAGCCCAGATAAATCCAAATACCCCGGCGGAGCACTGCCTAGAATAGTATCAAAGCTGACGCCAGCAAAGCCTCCTGCGAAGAATAGAAATGCTGCCCAAAATGCACCTATTGCTAAATAAATTTGAAAAATGTCTGTATAAGCCGAGGAGAATAGACCTCCTGCATAAGTATAAATCAAGACGATTATCGCTCCAATTAGCATTGCCCAAATGAAGTCAATATGTAACACTACCGATAAGATATATCCTGTTGCCGCAAAATTGCCTGCTACCAACACTACGAAGCTTACCATCATAATGATTCCAGAAATACCTTCACTAGCATTTCCAAATCTCCTGAAATAGAAATCGGGCAACGTAAGCATTGACATTTTATTCAGTTTATTCGCATAGAATATCGCCGTTAAGATGAGGCATGCTGCTAGGCCTATTGGAATAGCTGCTCCTGACCAGAATCCAAATTGATAAACAAGTGATACATTTCCAAGTGAAGAATTACCATCGATAGCTTGCGCAGCGAGCATGGTCCCTACGAAGATAAGCGGCAAACTCTTGCCTGCAATCATAAACCGCTTGCTGCTTTTCTTTACAAGCTTAGAAGCCAGAGTCCCAACAATAAGGGAAAGCGCCAAAAATGCTATAACCCCAATCGCATATCCGTCTACCAAAGTGATGCCTCCAGGGCTAATCTTACAAAAGGTACGTTACCACTATTTAGACCAGTGAGAACGATCCCATCGAACTGCACATTGATTTCTAAACATGAAATTATATAAATTTTAGGCCAAATAATGTAAATTACGGATATGAGAGTGAACTAACATTCGTATACTACATGTAATCTATCGATAAAAAACAATTATTAGATTTATATGCTTTAATTTCTCATAATCTGAGTAGTAGACGACCAGAATTCAAAATTTTCAAATATTTTTTGAATCAGGTGTTCCAATCAATTTTTCTATTTCGATGTTCTCAGTCCTGCATCAGACAAGCCTTAAATAGTTTAAATCAGACACGTGGAGGATACATGGATCCTCGCATGGAACAACTATTCGGTGATGGCCTTAGGAGAAGTCAAGAGGGCGAGAGTCGTCGGTATAATCTCTTGGCAGCTACCTTGATTGCAAATCTAGTTAAAAATTCACTTGGTCCTTGTGGATTGGAAAAAATGTATATCGATATTATGGGAGAGATCACGGTGACAAAAGATGGTTCGGCTATTTTAAGAAAACTCGATGTTGAGCATCCTGCAGCAAAAATCCTCATAGAGGCAGCCAATTCTGTAGACAATGAGGTAGGAGACGGTACTACTTCGGTTGTCATTTTGTCGGGAGAATTACTATCCAAGGCGCAAGAATTGTTGTTGTCTGGAATCGCTCCATCTGTTATAATTGATGGCTATCTTATGGGTCTAGATATATCGCTTCAGGCACTCAACCGAATTTCAGTATCGTCAACTAGTATACGCAGAGAGGTAATGAGTAAGTTGGCCGAGACTTGCCTCCGATCTAGGTCTATATCCGGAGTTGTTGCTAGAGAAAATGCTAGTGCAGCTGATCTAGTAGTTGAGGCCGTGTGGAGCATTGCAGATTTGAGGAACAAAATGATCGATATAGACGACATCAAAATTGAAGAAAAACTGGGCAATTCTTCTGATACTACCCTAATAAGAGGCACAGTGATTGACAAGACCTTTAACGCGTCATCCAGGGTCAAACAGATTGATAATGCCAAGATACTTCTAACTAATGAAGAACTTGATAGGAGTAGGACCAGGACTAATTCTGAATTGAATATATCATCCTATGATCAGCTAGAGAATTACCACAGATCTGAATATGAACTACTCGAAGTTAAGGTACAGAATATTATAGATTCTGGAGCAAATATCGTGATTTCTCAGAAGGGGATAAGCAAGATTGTCCAACAGCACTTATCAAGAGCAGATGTTTTCTCCATTCATAGAGTCAAAGAAAATGATATGCTGTGGTTGGAAAAATCAACAACTACAATGATTATCAAAGATTTGAATGGCCCGATACCATCTAATACTTTGGGTTATGCGGGAAAAGTATATGAAAAATTGATTGGTGAAGACAAGATGGTCTTTATCGATTGCTGTAGGGATCCAAAATCAGTAACTCTTCTGTTGAGGGCAAACTCGAAAAGGGTACTCGATGAGTACCATCGGTCTGCCTTGGATGGGTTTGCTGTTCTAAGAGACTATATTCTATCACCTCGAATTGTTGGAGGTGCTGGAGCTAGTGAAGTGAGGGTAGCATCTATCGTTAGAGATGAATCTAGACAAATTAAAGGCCGCGTTCAGCTCGTGCTTCGGAAATTCGCTGATGCATTGGAGGAAATACCAATTACACTCGCTAGAAATGCTGGAATGGATACGGTTAACACGATAATCCAATTGAGGTCTAAACACTTGCCTGCTCATAGCAAGGTTAAGTGGTATGGAATCGATTCAAAAAGTAGAAAGGTAGACAATATCTTCTCCTCAGTGATCGAGCCATCGATAGTTAAAGAACAAATTCTCAAAACAGCTGTGGAGGTAACCTGCATGTTGCTACGCGTGGATGATGTCTTGATGGCCAAACCCAAAATGGAGACTCATAGCCACGCAGACGGAGTAGAGCATTCACATCCCGGAGGAGACAAGAAGCATGACCATTATTTCGATCGACTCGGAAAACAACAAAGGCCTATGCATCACTATTATTGATATGAAATTTCGCCGGTTTGCTTTATCCACGCTTCGTCTAATCATGAAACCGGGACGAATTTTTGATTGATCCTGTTATGCCGCGGAACTAGTGAAACCCGTCTCAAATGTCGGTCACTTTTTAACTTGAACGAATAAAGACATTCAATTCCATCATAGTGTTACATATATAGGCACTGTGTATAAGAATACTCCCTTCGTATGTGTATACTACTAATATTAGGATATCATATAGCACAGTTGAATCAAGTAGATTATGAATTGAATGTCTCATAAAATATCTACCCTTGGAATCCATGATAACTAAAAAAAGAAAAATCTCCAAACTTGTAGCGATAAAATGGGGATTAGTGTAAATTGTAAATCGATAACTATGTTTTCCGGGAGGTTACCCAGATAAGTGCTTGAATATATAATGGCAGCGTTAAAGAGGTTTCATTATATCTATTAGTCTAGCATTAGTTATAATGCCATCTTGTTCTCTAATAGTTAGATCTACCACATACTGAAGGTTATTTAACATAAAAGTGGTCTGCGCATCCCATTCCTCCCTTTTTTGTTCATTTGGAAGAGAGAACAAAGATCTAAGCTTTAACCCTGTTATGTCTTTTCCATACAATGTTGCAATTGCTCCTGCTGCTCTCGCTTCGACATCACTTTCATTTCTAACCGCATTCATCACATATCATATAAGGAGAGTAACTATAAAAAAGTATTGATTTGTGATTCAGTCCACTGGGGAACGCCATAAGTATAGTATTATAGAATGCGTAGATTACGCTAGTATATTATTTAACAATTCTGTGTCATGTATCGAATTTGTGAATAGTCATTTACCCAATAATTTTTGGCCATAGTAATGCATCCAAAAAGGTTCGCGCGGATATATGACCAAGGGATCCAGGTTAGGAAACGTAAATAAAAATCAAGAGAATATCCATGTTGTGCCAAAACCTATATTTTCCCACTATCAATCTATATCTGATTCTAAATCTGAGAACGTATCAGTTTATGTAGTCTCATCTATCATGAAATGGAATTCGTAAACTACTTAGAAATGCTTAAAAACATTACCCCATATCCTATTATTTGGCGAATAAAAGATGGGAATGGAATTCTATGGGGATTCGTACAAAGGTAATGATGAGCCGATTTTTGTTGGAATACCAACTTTTCTGAAGTTACCTTGGCTTAGATCCCGTCAGGAATTGGAAAAAATAAAGCCCGATGTGGCTATAATTGGGGAGCCCTTTGATTTTGGTACGACGATACGACCTGGCGCAAGATACGGACCGCGTGCAATCCGTGCAGCCTCGACCGTGCCATCTCCTCCATATGAACATTTTAACATTGAAACTGGAGTAGATCCTTTTGGCGTATTCAGAACTGTAGACTATGGTGATGTTGCAGTATCTCCGGGAGACGTCATTGAATCGCACAGAAGAATGACAAACAAGGTCAAGGAGGTTCTCGATATCGATGGGATTCCTGTAATGTTAGGAGGAGATCACTCAATTACTTTCGCTAACGTGAGAGCATTTGCGAAGAAATACAAGAACATTGGAATGATCCATATCGATACTCATGCTGATTGCGCCCCGCAAGGGCTTTGTGGCTTCAAATATGATCATGGGGCACACATTAGAAGAATTATGGAGCTAGGATGTCTAAAGGGCAAAAATTATACCCTGATTGGTCCAAGGGGATACTGGCCCGGACCCGATCTCTATAAGTGGATGGCAGATCAGGATTTCCAGTGGTTCACAATGTTAGATGTCGAAGAAATGGGAATAGATACGATTGCAAAGGAAGCGGCCGATAGGGCAAATGATGATGTTGATGCAGTTTATATCAGCTGGGACATTGATACATTTGATCCCGCCTATGCTCCGGGCACTGGGGAGCCCGAACCCAATGGCCTCACTTCTAGAGAGGGTATGAGATTAATGCGACTATTGTCCACATCTTTCGATCCAGACAAGTTTGCATTCGATTTAGTAGAAGTAGCACCCAACTATGATGTAAGCGATGTTAACTCCTACAATGGGGGAATCACTTCAGGCTTGGCAAATCGACTAATTGTTGAACTCTTAGCAGGGCTTTCCCTCACTAAGAAAGGGGAAAAGGAAGGAAATCCTGTACGGCCAAAGTTCTATCGTGGGAAGGGACATACTTATGATTTTGGCAACGATCCTAACGCAGTGCCCCCAAAAAGAGACAGTCGATGATAGATATTAGAGTCTTAGTGCGTGGGGAAATCGATACTCCTCCATTCGTAAGGGTATTCCGATATCCGGATAAGGAAGAGGAATCAATATTTTTTAATTCCGTAGCTGCAATCAAGAAAAAGATTGGGAAGAGTCTAACGATCAATGCCAATGAAACGCTTGCCATTTTTTGTGCATACGTGATTGAACAGATGAGAGATCGCAAATCTCAAGACGAGATCGAAAATGCTGCACATGGTATCGTTTCTAGTGACCAAGTGTTGATCGGTGTTCCAGAAACTTTGAGAGAAATGAGCTTTGACGTAATTGTCGACGATTTTCCAGAACAGCGGATAAAATTGTTTGAACCTATGAAGATTAGCAATTACATGATGATTTGAACAAATTATGAACAGCGGTAAGTCAAGGTTGTCGGTTGAATACCTGATTCTTCGTGAGATTAGAAATTTTTCTGCAAACTTTATATTTATCTTATATAGTTAACTACCCTAAGAAATAAAAAAGTAGAACTAGTTCAGGTCATTCACGGCAAACCATCTGCCTGGTTTAAAAGACCTGCCTAGTATTATCAGAGGTCGGGATAATGTGGCAATACAAAGTAATACATTGAATACCTGCAAGTCATATATAGCGTAGACTAAAATTTCTTATCATTTAGACGATGGAACCTCTTGTATTCGCGGATAGTAGTTATCAATCTTTAATGTGGATAGCTTTTGGATTATTCGTAGGGATAGCTTTAGCGATTGATTTAGGGATGATTGAGAGTATAAGAAGAAGAATTCCTTCAAAGAATAAGAACTCTACAGACAACAACGTACAGCTTCTAAGTCACCAAGAGAGAAATAAGAAAACATTCGAACATGCACTGCGTTGGACCATAATCTGGATTTCGCTGGCAGGCGTATTTGCAGGTCTAATTTTTGTAAGTATGGGATATGACAAATCGCTCTTGTTCCTGACAGGGTATGCTATTGAAAAATCGCTAAGTGTAGATAACATGTTTGTATTCGTGCTAATATTTTCATCACTTGGTATTCCATACATATATCAGCACAAGGTATTGATGCTTGGGATACTAAGTGCAATTGGGCTGAGGATAGTCCTAATTCTAGCAGGGATTTCTCTGCTTGAATCATTTCATTGGATGATATACATTTTTGGTGGTCTATTGATATTTACTGCAATACGAATGCTAGTAGCAAAAAAGGAGAAAAAGATAGAAATAGAAAAGAATATTGCAGTAAGAATTTTGAAAAAGTTTGTTCCTATAGAGCTAAAAGGAGATACCTCAGACAAGTTTCTTCATAGAGCATCGGATGGCATAATGTATGCAACTCCGATGCTAATTGCACTGGTAATTATCGAAATGACTGATCTGGTGTTCGCTCTTGATTCGATTCCTGCAATTCTTGCAATCACAACAGACTCATTTCTAGTAATAACTTCTAATATATTTGCAATACTGGGCCTGAGGAGCTTGTACTTCCTTCTCGCTGGAATGATAGACAAATTTTACTATCTAAAACCAGGACTGGCAGCAATATTGCTTTTCATAGGCATAAAGATGTTAATTTCAGAGGTTTATGAAATACCGATCCCTACTTCTATAGCTATTATTTTTGGGATCCTCGGATTAGCAATTATACTTTCATTTATTAGAATCAAATATGTTTCGGCAAAGGAAGACAGGGACCGACGACCAGATGGAGAAGTGTCATTTAACAAGAAAGATACTGATGAGAATCGTACTAACAAATTCTCAGATTAGGTGATCTAACCTCGCGAAGTTCAGCATTCAAATAAAACCCCGAACATTTGAGGAACTTTATAATCTCCATCATGTAACCACCAACATCTTCTTTCACTTACCTGTTATTTTATTAAGTATTGATAACCCTATATTTGCAGCGAAGTGCTCTTTAGCGTTATTCCCAAAGGTAACGTTTGGCTCTCCCTTTCTCGTAACAAAACCTATGACAGTTGCTCTAAAGTTATGCTTTCGCAATTCATCAAGTACTGTATTTGTAATGTCTTTGGTTGCGACAATGGTATGACATCCGTTCATGGCAGCCGTTGGGTTTGTTACGAGTGCTTCACTTGAAGCTAGTCTTGCAATTTCCTCAAACATCATTGGAATGTCATTGACCACAAGATGACAATTGCTTACTCGGGCAAGCTTCCATAAACCAAGAATGCCGTCACTACCTAAAGGATGAACCGCTATTATGTTATCATTCTTCTGCAGTGATTCCCCAAAGTTAGGACAATATTTTGAGACTATTTTTCCCAGTGAAAAATGCGGTTCACTCAGGTTCTTCATGCATTCATCTTTTGCAGATACAAGATCTTGTTTGTTGACACCCTTGGTTTCCAATTTAGAAATAATCTTCTCATGTATTTGTGCGAGTACAAATAGACTTAATGCCATCAATGACCCGAGCGGATTAGTGATAATAATTTGCATAGTTTCCTCAATCTGGTCATAATTTGTAGGTAGTTCTTTGAAGGTGTTAGCAATCCCCGTAGCACCAAAGAAGAGCTTTCCCATCTTAAGTGAGCTGTAATCATCCATCTTGAGATTATATCTGGATGTGAATGCATCAAGATTTTTCCCAATCGTATCAAGTGTATATTCGTGAGGAGAATCGTATATGGGGTAGAGGTTAAATCCTGATGTGCACCCAATCAGATTCAAATGGTCGATGCATCGCGTCATGGGGATGTCTGTATGGAGCTCAGAGTCAGGCTCCAATGTAGGATCAATCACATGAGCCGTAGCATTATCCGCAGCCGTAAAACCTACCTTATCTCCTCTATGCAAACCAATATAGTCAAGTAAGGCGAATTGTGCATCCCTATGCTCTGTAACTGCAAATGTGGTTTTACTAATGGCAACCTTACACCGGAAATTTCTGAAGAAATTGTTCAGAATCCCCGTAAATAAGGAAGGATCGTTCTCTATCTCCTTATGAACACGGAACATAGCAAGGGCGTGTTTAAGTTCAACCTCGTTTTCAACTGCAGGATCGCGTATGGAAAAGACCCTTCTAGTAAGATCAGGTGCTTTCCCATCCGCGTAATGGAATGCGTCATACCAATTTGTATCCAACTTTATAGAGCTGCGTTTCATTTCCTTTACCGCGTGATTAAGTGTCCAATTATCAATTTCATTAGAACCGGTAGCAACCCACCTCAAAGGGTCAAACCCCAATTTTCGATATTCTTCTATCTTTTGCCAAAATTCTTCAGTCAACCGCACTCATCCTCCTGCATCTCTAACAACTGCATACTTATATCACCAGATATTTAAAAAACACTATTCAGTAAAGAAATCCTTTGATATTCCTGATGGTATATCAATGAAAATTAGTAAGAATTCCTAATCCTAAACAGAGTCAGTACGACACATAGGATGCGCTCACCAAAGTTGGTGATCCCTATTCAGAACATCGGTAGTAACTTTGTCACGCAGATATGCACCTAGAACGGGTTCCGCCAATTTGAAACTCGCCCCTAAAATATTAATATATATGGGTTACCTTCGAGGAAGTTAACCTTAGGGCCGAAGAGTGACTATCTGCATTGAAGTACTACAATGTTGGAAACTGTAATTCAAAGGAGAAGCTTTTGCAGATTAATACGAGAGTAATAAGGTGCAAGATGTGCCCAAGGTTATCAGAACATATATCATTAATTGCTGCAAACATACCAAAACGCTTCAGAAATGAACTTTATTGGGCAAGACCAGTTCCTAGCTTTGGAGATGCCAATGCGAGGTTACTAATTATAGGACTAGCACCGGCTGCTCACGGTGGAAATAGAACTGGACGTATGTTTACAGGTGATGGCTCGGGAGACTGGGTAGCCAAGGCGTTATTCCAAACGGGGTTTTCTAGCTCCGGTGTCAGTAAGTGTAAGAATGACGGATTTGTACTAAAAGATACATATATTACTGCTGTCGCACGATGTGCCCCTCCTCATAATCGACCCACTCCATCTGAAATAACAAACTGTACCCAATATCTAAGATCTGAATTGGATTTACTTGATAAAACAATTAAGGTTATCGTCACTCTTGGACATATTGCATTTCAAACATATTGCAAGCTTATCGGGTCCACAACGATAGAGTTTCAACACGGTGGAAAGTTTAATATCAAAGGCAACAAGGTTCTTTTATCGTCATATCATCCAAGTAGGCAGAATACTAATACAGGTAGATTAACGTGGGGAATGTGGATACAAATCTTTCAAACTGCTAGGATGATCCTGGATTCTCAGCGTTACTAATTAAGTAACTCGAGGCATCCTAGATCCATATATCTCTGACAACCATTAATCTACTCGCAAACCCAACTAGTCATTTTGACTGGACTATCCGTTCAACTTTTCCAAAGACAGATTCAACGTATTCCTTCCCAGTAATAAGACTACTATAGCTGCAACAAAACTAAATGCTGCTAACCCAACCATCAGATTGAAAAATCCGAAAGTTACAAGCATGATAAAGACAAATGGACCAACTGTGGCAATTAACCTGCCTGCACCTTCAACAATGCCAGAGCACGTAGAACGAATCTCTGTAGGAAAGTTTTCTGCTGTGTAGGTTAAGAGATTCGAGATCAACCATGCATTAGCCCCAAATGCCATGAAGCTAGAGATGATCAATCCTAGATAATCTTGTATAAATATACCTCGTAAGATAAATGCCATCCCCATAAGGGCGCACGATAATGCGATTTGATATTTTCTTTCAATTCTGTCTGCAACGATAAGTGAACATATGCCTCCGGCCACGAACCCGGAGGTTGCAATCATATTTACAGATATGGATTCTCCAATTTCATATCCTTGGTTTGTATATTCAACTACCAATAAAAGTGAAGCGTAAATGGGTATTAGCGCAAGCGACCAAATAGCTGAAAGGATGGAAATTCTGCTAAAAACAATTCTCCTATTAGTAACGATATTTCTAAACAGAATACTTAGATCCTTATTGGCTCCATGGCTTGAGCTCTTTAATCCTTTCTTGTCTTCTTGTTTAAATTCTTTTGTGACATCTGAGACCTTATTTGTTGCATTTTCCATTTCAGGGTGATTTACAACTCCTTGACGTGTGATCGGATCTAATCCTAGCTTGATAAGTAGCCTATTCGCTTCCTCCATTTTACCTTTGGATATCAACCATCGCAGGGACTCTGGCATATTCATTCTTAAAATTAGTGCGAATAGAGCTGGTATTACCGCTATCGCTAGAATTATTCGCCAACCATCTATCTGAACAAAACTGTTGATTTCGCCTTGGAAGATTGCAAAAGAAATGGGTCCAGATAGAGCAATACCTGTCCATCCAAAAAAAACTATCAGTGAGGTATATCTACCCCTCTTTGATTTAGGTGATATTTCCCCGATATATGTCGTTACAATTGCGATTTCTGAACCTATCCCGATCCCTGTAATCAATCTAAATATGACCATCTGGGTCATATCTTGTGCTGACGCCGTTAGGATAGAGCCTCCTGCCAAGAGTAAAACTGAAATTACAAGAGCGGGTTTTCTTCCATAGAGATCGGCATAAATCGTGATGAGTACCGCACCTATAACATACCCTAAAACTGTTAAAGAAGCTCCGAGGGCGATCTCCGAGTCCTGAACATTCCAGCTCTCCTTCAACATTGGGGAAATGTATGCATAATTTGAAAAATCGTAATAGGTAAAAAAGCTTGCCAAACTTATCGCCACTAGGACGCCAGCACTCATAGGTATTTTTTCTAGGGAATCTATTCTTGTTCCTAATTGAAATAACAGGGATTCAGTATCGTCTGAATTAGGTGACGGCGGCATATTTCACTCTTATTAAATACATTGATATAAATAGCTTGAAAATTATGTCGTTTCATTTGAGACAACTATCTGTCAAAATTTGATAAATCAAGAATTCCAGATTAATATGACATATACTGTTGACAGAGCACGATAACTATTACATTCACGCTAAGTTGTTTCTAGGTAAACTCTGATTGTTCCCCCCCCTCAAACTTGCCGTGAATACTAACTAACTAACGACCTCTGTGAATATTTTTCTACGATCCTGGTGTATAGAGATGGATGTCAATCTCTAATTAATGTGAATTATTATTATGAAAAACTTATAGTTACTAAACCAATATGAAATATTATGCCGTTAGATATCTGATACATAAGTAATGACAAACTACGGAGTGTAGAGTAGTATGTACTAAATAGACAAAGAGAAACTACATTAGTTTTCGCTAATTGGACTGAGTAATAACTGACCAGGATACCATTCAGGAGTGGCGAGGAGGAATGTGAGACTAATTAATAGGTAGACCCCTACTTTCATATCAACAAGAATTATTCACGTATTTTTCACCTATACGTACCTACTTTATTAATTATCTATCTTTTCTGACTATCCTCTCTTTGTTGTTCGAACTTGGTGTTACTTATGCATCCTGATAGGAAAGTTTCTTGAACTTGAAATTCTCCGCAATTTTATTCCAAGTTGTAATAAATATATGGGCCCCATATTTGTAAAAACTGTTGAAATAGGTGTTAGAACAGGTATGTTTCGCTTCGGATACACAAATCCGTTTACGTAAAGATGTATCAGCCTCTTACAAGTTCGATAGTGTCATCGTCGTTTCCATTTCCATTCCCAAAACTCTTTTATTCTACTGAGAAAGCGATTGCTCGTGCTTGTCTCCGTATCTTGTAAGAATATAAACCGGTTAGTCAAGTCTAGAGTGGATATTTTAATTTTTATGCATTTACTCCCAATATATCTATTATATGCTTCTCTACCTACAGAAATAATGAAATATATCGAAATAAATATGAAAATTCTCTAATGCGCGATGTTTATATCATGCCAATGAGTACTAATGACTGCATATTCTAGAAATTGGACGACAGTAATACCGGAGCTTCTGATGATGATGATCGTGGCGACAGTGTCGTGAAGGGTTTATCTCGAAGTCGGGATAAAGGGTTAAACTTCGAGGGTAAGAAATCAAATAGCGCTGGAGAATCAAATCCCAGTAGTACGTTTACCGAGCACAACAGCCTTGTAAGTGAAGGGATACTAGCAGGACAAAGAATTGCAAAAATATCCGTTATCACTCTTGTAAGCATTGGAATTGTCGAAATTACAGCAGGATATATAAGCGGCAGTGTAGTTGCAACAGCAGACGGCATAGATTCTATAGCTGATGCCGCGATTTCCTTCGTCGTGTTACTGGGTCTTCGAATTGCCCATAGACCTGCGGACAAGAAATTCCATTTTGGATATCACAAGGTAGAGAGCTTTGCCGCTTTAATGGCCGCTATAGGGATGATAGCCATAGGAGTAGTAATATTTTACAATTCTTATCAAGCACTATTGCATCCTCATGAGATCAAACATCCACTATTTATTATGGTAGTTTTGGCTGCAGCCGGTGCAATCTCCTTGCATAGGGCATTTCAGATGAGAATCATTGCAAATAGGTATAATCTGTTATCATTAAGAACAGATGCAAGGAATTCGATAAAAGATGGTTCAGCATCAATAATAGGATTTCTAAGCGTCCTAATAGCTTCACAATTTGGATTTTTACAGATGGATGCTATAGGAGGGATGATAATTGCAGGTTATATCTTCTCGGTCTCTTATATTTCATTAAAAAAGTCATCTTTAATACTTGTAGATTCGTGGCAGAATCCCAAACTTACTGAACTTATCAAGCAACATGTCGAGCAAAAGCAGTTTAGGGTTGGGGAAGGACCAGAACAATCACAAACTAAAGTCAAGGTCAGATCAGTCTTGCTGAGACCAGCAGGAATGGTTTCCCAAGCTGAAGTGCATATTGAAGTAGATGGGGATAAGCCACTCAAGGATGTGGAGATGATATGTTTGCAGGTTGAAATGGAGATTCGTTCCAAATTTCCGGATCTAGAAAGGATTTCGACAATTCCACATTCATCGATTGCTAAGCCAACGACTACTCAATCTACTTCATTCAAGAGATGGATTTCGGTACCTGATATATTGCATCAGCATCGGCAACAACAACAGCAACAGCAGCAACAAAATCAAAAGCACGAACGTAGACCGTAAACACTTGAAATATAGTGCGATAAATCATCCGATGTCTCCTTTTTTCAAATGGCTGTTCATTGGTTGAATTAGCTGACATGTTAACAGTACTAGTAAGTGCCTGATTTTATTTGGCAATATTTCGCTTCGGACTGAATTTGTATGTACTAGTGAACACTTTTTAAGGATGTAAAAAGATAACTCAGGTGATGACAAACTCAATCATCAAAGTATTAATTCCCGTATTGACGGCAATGACGATCTTTACAACTGCTGAGGTATTAGCACAAAAACAACAAAACACTGTCAACTTGGAGACAGCTCAAGTCGAGCTAATAGCAGGCCCTACAAATAATGTAGAGCTGGAAGGACAGATTGTAAACAATTCTACTGCGCCTGTAGATGATGTAAGAGTTAACGTGCAGTTCTACGATCCAAATGGACAACTTTTACTTGAGATCACCAGGTTCATTACTCAACCGTCTCAGACGCTCCAACCAGGTGAGACGTTACCGTTTACCGTTTTGGAGACACTTGGTCATGATCAAGTCGGCAAACACGTGGTAATCGCAGAAGCGGATCAAGTTACTTAAGGCATTACGTTTGGAAAGCGACTCAGAAGAACTCCAACAAAATATTTTTTTTTGAATGATTCTATATAACTACTTAATTCTGTATTTAGGGACCAATCGATTCATTTGATCCACTTTGGAAGATCAAAATAATTTGGTGGGCAGTTCGTAAATGGAGACAATTTTCAAGATTGCTCTGAACCCCCCCTTACTCTACGTTGACCGCCATCGGGACTGCACGAGATATCCCCTCATGTTTGTCATCTCCCATTAATATGTTCTAACAGGGTAACTGAATGATGATGCTATGCAAAATTGGCATAACCATAAATGAACTTGCTTATAAAATTGACACACTCGCAAACAGGACTATCGACTTTATTCTACTAGTTCTTTTGATTTCATCTTCCAGCTATTCCTCCGGTATAGTCCCCTGAAACTTTCACTATCCCTTCTTCAGATTCACTTATCACCTTCAGTAATTCCAGAGTCAGTCTCATATTTGCTACGTAATGAGTACCATTTTCATATATTGACGGCAGAAGCCCTGTCTTTTTGAATATCAAATTTTTCATTTTTTCTGGATCTGCGCTCTTCGTAGTGGATATTTCGACCATATAAAAGGGCGGAGATGAAGTTGGAGCATTATTATGTTTTTCTACTTCCTCTTGTTCGCGGATGAGCAAATCGTCTATCAGTGCGGGATTTATTTTTGGGAGATGCGATTGATACAGAGTTTGTAATCCTCGAAAAACCCTTCTTATTTCCTGCAACTCGTCAGAAGGCATGAATATTCACCTAGTATCCATAATATAAAGGTAAATTTCTATGAAAGCTAAATGAGTATACTAGTCCTAGAGTAGGAAACAATGAGTTTAGTACTAACTGTGGGTTTGTCTTTTCTGACAACCAAAAATTAATTAGAACAAACATGTCAAATTTGAAAGATACCAATTCCTCTATCATAACACCCAAAATGTCATGTATTATACGACCATTTCAGATAGGAACAAGTCCTGGTGTTGGCGGAGAATATGAATTATACCAGCCAATCATAACATCTCGAATACTTCTCCCTACACCTACTAGTCTCATTAGCTAGCAACAAAAAAATCACCCATCGACATCAACTCATTACGAACAATGAGTGGGCTACTTCAAAGGTAGCATACTCATTAACGCCTTCTGCGCATGTAGCCTGTTTTCAGCTTGGTCCCACACCACAGATGCCTTTCCGTCTATTACTTCGGAAGTGACTTCTCGACCTCTGGAGGCCGGAAGGCAATGCATAAATATACAATCTTGGTTTGCCAAACTTAACAGATCAGAATTTACCTGGTATTTAGGTAAGAATATCTCTTCTCTGTGCTGTCTTTCTCCATCCTTTCCTATGGATATGAATGTGTCTGTTGCCAACACATCCGCATCTCGAACGGCAATTAAAGGATCATCTGTGATCGATATTTCTGTGGAACTTCTGTAAGCTTCTTTTCTTGCTACATCTAGCACATCATTATTTGGCTCGAAACCAGGAGGACAGGCGATCGAAAGATTCATGCCTATCTTTGAACAACCGAGTACTAAATCATTGCAAACATTATTACCGTCTCCTATCCACGCAACTTTCAATCCATTGAATGTATTTTTTTGCTCTTGAATCGTGAGGAGATCGGCCAAAATTTGACAAGGATGAAAAATATCTGAAAGTCCATTTATCACGGGAACAGATGAATATGATGCAAGTTTCTCAATATCTGAGTGTGCATATACACGTGCCATAATCAAGTCAACGTAGAGCGAAAGCGTTCGAGCAGTATCTTCGATAGACTCCCCTCTAGCTAGCTGAAGATCGTTTGAACTCAGATAGATAGCAGTCCCACCTAATTGAAGGATTCCTGTTTCAAAACTTAGTCTGGTCCTCGTAGAGGGTTTCTGAAAAATCATGGCAAGTGTTTTCCCTTTCAATAATTGGGATGATTTTCCATTCTTCAAGTCCTTCTTGAGATTCTTAGACAACTCTAAGATTGATAGGATCTCCTCTTTACATAGGTCATTAAGACTCAAAAAATCCTTCTTATTTAAGGAGGTCTTCAATATCTTCATCCGATAGATATACTACTTCTTCGCCTTCCTTCTGACTTTTGATTTTTTTCTCGTTGTTTTCAGCTAGATCCTTAGCTTTGGACTTCCTTTCTGATTCCATGGATGAGGGAGGATCAATTTCATGAGAGCTCTTGATAGTATGATTTTCATTTGTAAAGTCCTTTTCTGGATCTTGTGTCTTGTTCTTGTTTTTCCTACCGAACAATCCTCTAAAAAAACCACCAGAGGCATTTTTTTCTGTTGTTGACTCAAGTTTCTTGTCAGATGTTGCAGTAATAACCGGCGATTGCTGTTCTGGATCTTCTTGCGGCTTTTGTCCGTGTTCCTGCTGTTGTTCTGAATGTTGTGGTTGTTCTGAATGTTGTGGTTGTTCTGAATGTCGCTCTGGCTGCTCCTTCTGTGTAGTATGCTTTTCAGAATCGACTGTATTTAATGATTCATGTTTGTTAGACCTAGATTCATATGAATCTGATGGCAATTCTGCAGGTGTCATATCTATTTCTTGACTAAGTCTCTCTGAAGTATCTTCGTTTCTCCCTGTTTTCAAAGTTGCCTCCTCATATGGTAATTCTATATCTGCTGCTGCAGTTCTTTCATTTCTGTTCGCGTCCTGTTTGGTTATACCATGTTGATTGATATCACCAGAAAGGACCTCAGGTTCGCCAACTAAAGAGGAATTACCAAAGACCGAATCGAGAAATTTCTCAGAACTAAAAGGTGTTATATCGTCATAACTTTGTCCCATTCCCAAGAGGACAATAGGCTTTGATGTGGCATGCACAATAGATATGGCTGAACCTCCTTTGGCGTCTGCATCAGTCTTGGTTAGTATTGCACCATCGAATTTGGTATATTCAAAAAACTCGCGTGCCTGATTAATGGTATCATTTCCTGCCAATGAATCGCCGATAAATAATTTGATATCTGGTTTCACAACTCTGACTATCTTGTTAATTTCATCCATCAAATTCTTTGCAGTCTGCATTCTGCCCGCAGTATCAATTAGTACCGTATCTATTCGGTGTTTAGAAGCATAATCCACAGCGTCACGTCCGACAGCAGACGGATCGGCTCCATATCTCTGCGAGATCACTTTGATAGACAAATTTTCTCCATGTTGCGATAGCTGCTCAATTGCCCCTGCTCTATGAGTATCTGCTGCCGCTAGTACAGTTGATATTCCATTTTTCTTAAATAGACGAGCAATTTTCGCGATAGTCGTTGTCTTACCAGTGCCATTAATTCCAAGTAGAAGTATAATAAATGGTCCTTTTCCTTCCTCCTTCTTATCTCTGATTTGTTGGATAAGATTCATACTCCCAGATTTATTGAACATGTCTGCTATTCGAATTCTGAGCTTGAGCCTGATCACTTCTTCTGCACTCTGCCCCTTCTCAAGTTCTAAGCCCAGTAATTCGGTTCGCAAGCTTCCAACAAGGTCGTCTACAACTTCTGGGGCAACATCACTTTCGAGAAGAGATAGTTCAAGCTCAGATAATTGATAATTTAAATCTCTTTCAGAAATTTCTTTATGAGACGATATGTTTCTAGCTGCATCAGAAAATGCCCTTTTGAGCTGTTCAAACATTTACGTCTCTGTAATCTTCACGGGACTAATTATTATTGCTACTGGATTTAGTTGAGTTGCTCCTACCAGAAGTAGCTCTCTGTACCATTTCGTTGACTTGAACTTGAATTTGCTCCATTCGAAGAGATACCTGTTGTTTTTGCCCCATAAGTTGTTTCAATGCGATCTCGAATTCCTTCAACCTAGACTCTATATAGTTAATGGTATCCTCTCTGCTCTTTTCCACTGCCACTCCTGCGCCTATATTGATAAGCAATTTCTTAACAGGAGGCACTGATACTTTCATATGAACCCCAACTCCAACGGGGACATACGATTCAACTTCTGTTTCAGTTTGAATCTCTTGTACTGCACTAGATGCTAATTTGGCTTCCTCTAACAGTCTACTGACAGCTGCCTCACGAGAAATGATCTCATTCAAATGAGCTTCAAGCACCCTTGCCTGCTGCATCATTTCATTAATCTTTTGTTCGAGGGCGGCTTGTTCGCCACTGACTCCGCTGCTCATTCATCCTTTAATCCTCCTGCTTTCATATATTTGTGACTAGGGGTATGAGTAAACTAATTCTCGCTACTGATTGTCATAACAAAGCATATTCTTCGAATAATTATTTATAACAAATATTAACCTGCACGGATGAGTTTCTTCTCTGATTTTATTATGAAAGTAAAATATAACCCGGCAGTTATCACGGGTCCACAAGTAATAACTGAAACAACAAGTATTGTTATTCCCAAACACCTACTAATGAATTTGCTCCACTGTATTAAGAATTACACTGAAATACCATATGACCCTAAAATAAAAAATGATTGCTATAGAAGGCCCGTTTCAATTGAAAAAGACAACAACGACAATGTGTCGTGTCATGCTCTCTATCACCAACTACGAGTAACTATTTAATCATCTATCTTCTTAGTTGCTGATCATTAGTCCTTTCTAGATTATTGCTATACGGTCATAGGCGCGGTTCAGATTCTAATGATTTATGTGTCAATAGGTCTTATTCCAATATTTCAACAATAACAGTAGGTCTAGGCAGTCTGAACAATTTAGAGCCTTCCTCATATTCTTGAGATCTTTAACATGTTCTTCATTCTAACTTTCATTCCATATCTCTTTTCATTCATCTTCATATGAGTATAGATTCTCAACAAGTCGCGAGAATTCCTTAGTAAACTAAATCTACCTGAAATTTTCATTTTGATGAATTTGTGAACCAGGGAGTAGATATCAAACTTCTTCAATACTGCATCCCTGTAATTATTCAGATCATTTAGATGTTCTACAAATAATTGTGCACACCAAGTTGATGGGACGATTCCCTCTCCCAACAATGCATAGACAGTACCAATCGATTCTCCTACCCCTATTGTTTTTCTGCCATCTGAAAACGGTTCACATAGAGAAGGAGGACTTATTCTGACCGGTCTGCCTACCTTATGAATGATTTCGCATTCATGCTTGCTAAGAAATTCATCAAGAAATCCAATTGTGTGCTTTCGTCCGAAATCACCAGCTCCTACATGAGCATATCCATTATTGAGAGGGAAATACCAAAAGTATCCTGACATGTTGGAAAATGCCTTCAAGTAAAAGTCATCATATGGATTTCTATTTCGATCATATTTCACTTTGTATTGTACGCATGGAATCCAAGTCTCATTGCTAACTTTAGGCAAATAGTTCCTGTGAAAGCCTGTAGCGTCTACGATCAGATCAAAATCAGATTCTAAGTTCTCCTTCCGGGGAACCTTTCCAAATTCTATATCAGTACCACGTATCATATCTTTTATGAGCTGTAATTTGTCATAAGCAACCATACCACTTAACTTGATGTCAATACAATCATTTATCAATTCGACCTTCATGTTCTTACCTTTGTGGAGAACGTACTTGCTGAAATCCAAACCACATTCCTTTACTAAACCATCCATTACGTTGTCGCATGTTGCCCAAGCACACACTGCGTCATGTTTGGACTCTGGCATTCTCTCGAAGCCCTTTACTGTGTTGTCGCCATCTTGACTGAGCTTGTTCATGAGGTATGCACCAGCGACACCGATCCCGGCTACAGCAATCTTCATTCTCAATGCATGATTCGCAAGTGACTAATAAAAAGATTGACTAGATTTACATAAAAAAGGGAGATTATAGATATTCTCTGCAGAATGGGGATAAGTAGTAGAAATAGAGGAATTGGTAACAATAAATTTCAGGTTACAAATAACAGCTGAAGGCCATGCGTTTGATACAGATGAGTGTCACTACCATTGGAAATTTTTGTATATAAATCCTTGTACCAACGGTTTACCATAGATGACTGCGGAAATCCATTATTCATATCGACGGAAATCACTGACAGCTAGTAGGCTCTAAATTCATGGCCCAGGCTTTGTGAGCCAATTTTAAGTGTCAGTACCTCATTTGCGCCTTCGTAGATCATAGTTGCACGAGAATCCAAGAAGTGTCTTGCAACCCTAGATTTTTTAGTGTATCCAGATGAACCGAATATTTGAACAGAACGATTAGCGGCATCAAACGCACAATTGCTCGCATAGAATTTAGATATTGCGGAAAGTCTATCCGCCTCATTTCTGATTTGAATATACTCCTCATTGGATCTGTTCAATTTCATCTGCCAATCGATATTTTCTCTCTTAAATGTCTCAACATAATCTTGCAAACGCTGTCTAGTGATAGCCGCACGATAAACAAGCCATCTTGAACTTTCTAGACTTACTACAATCTTTGCAAGATGCTCTTGTATTAGCTGCTTTTTCCCAAGAAGTTCTCCATGTTGGGTTCTGTGTTTCGCATAAAAGATGGATTCAGTCAAACAATCCTTAATGACACCAACAGCTCCCGCTGCGACGCTCAAACGACCATCTATGAGGGCGCTATATGCTATGCTCAGACCCTCTCCTTTCATTCCCAAGAGGTTTTTCTTGGGAACAATGCAATTTCTAAAAACGAGTTCGGCATTCTTTATTGTGAGGAGTCCCAATTTATTTTTGATCTCTTTTCGCCTTATCCCCTGACTATCTTTATCTACTATAAATGCGGAGATTTTTCCATCTCCGCGTAGATCTTTACTGTTTCGTTCCTTCGCATAGGTAGTCAGCAAGTCGGCATTCGTTCCATTACCAACCCAATGCTTCCTCCCATTGAGGATATAATGATCGCTTTTCTCTTCAAATACCATCTCCATAGAAGTTGGATCGCTGCCGGCGTTGGGTTCGGTAAGGGCGAACGCCATTATGCTTCTCCCTCTCGTGGTACGCGGAAGGTACTCTCTTTTCTGTGCTTCGCTAGCCCAGCCCTGAAGGACTAGTTGACCAATAGAAGTATGGACTGATAAGAATGTCCTAACAGAACTTCCTTCTTCCCCAATCCTTTCCAGAGCGAGGCAGTAAGTAAGGAAATCGTACCCCATTCCCCCATATTTAGTAGAAATTGGACAGCCTAGCATTCCAATATTTTTGAAAACTGGTATAATCCTGTCATTAATTCTTTCATTAAGGTAACAATCTTCTTCGTAATCCCGCAATGATTTTGATGCGTCATCTACTCTCGTTAGGAAATTTTTCTGTCGCCTAGAAATATTAAAATTCATTTCAGAAAGATCATGATAACACATATCTGAATAATTATCGTAGCTGATATTAAAGGAGATTGTAACTATTAGCTAGCTAATATTGTTGCATAACTTCAGTAATTGTTGAAATATTCAGAGTCATGACGATGATTTGCATTCCTAATTTAAAGAATATATACAGTATCTATTAATCCTTTTGCTTGTAATTGTTATTGTTACTATGATATGAGAGTAATACTATTTATATAAACTTGTAATAGAGGATTGCAAGTGAAAATGGTGCATAGAACAAAAAAATCTAACCCTTAATCATAAGTTAACAATTTATCCACTATCAAAAGAATATCAATTTGCGATCAACCATACTATGACATTAAACAAAATGAATCAAACTCGAAGCTCTTTCATGAAGTATATTTGCAAATTGTCGCATGTCTATCTTGTCAAATGGATTGATCTTCCTTAGGGTATTTATTTCCTCTCCTTCTTCCAACATAGATCGATTGCGCAATTCTTCTACGATTTTCTCCCGTAACCTCGGAGGACAGATCTTGCTGTGATAAATGCAACCAAGTGACCCAAAGAACATTTCTTTAATGTGATCATCTCCCTTCTCTTCATGAAAATGAGGATTACGTGTTTCTACTTGACATATTTCTATCCCCTTGTCCATCGCTTCTTGATTTTCTGTAGGTAGGATCCCGCCAAATTCTTCCAGGACGTTAACTATTTCATATGGTTCTACCGAAAAGCCAGATGAATAAGTAAGCAATTCGGCAAGTTTCATAGACATACAATGTTCACCCGAGTTACCGGTACGCATAACTTCGGTCTCAAAGCCGGTATAATAAGAAACCAGAGAGTTAAGATACTGATTAGTTATTTCCGAGACTCTCCCCCACTTGGAAAAGTACAGACCGCTCTCTGAAACTTTAGGTTTGTAAATCCATGAAATCCTAACCATCGTATACGGGCTATTTGACATGGCAAGTCCTGACGCAAAGATCTTAACATATTCGTTAACTGCGCCGGGAACGTAATTATCCGCATCGATAAAGCCAACATAATCCTTTCCAGCCATCTTAGCAAGGAGCATCCCAGTAATCATGCCTTCAGCTTTTCCATTCCTAACTAAGTCATCCGGTCCAAAGATGCTGTTATATCCAACCTCTTTAAGCGCATCTGATAGTCCGGGATCTTTCTGATGCAAGATCAACGCGTTCTTACCAACAAAACGATTAAACTGCTCCAAAGCCTCCTTTTCCAACTTGTACCTGTCGACAGGTTGCCTGGGACTGTTCGAAACAATGATCGTAAGGCAATCGTGGGGAATACCACTTAACACACCTTCAAGTAGTTTTAGACGTTCACCTTTAATAGGAATCACAATGGCCATTTTTTTTTCTATTTCAGAAATCTCTTCATTTCCGATGCTACGAATAGTCTCTGAAGTTGGCCTCCCATTGCTAAAGCCAGAATCTAGCTCATATACACGCTGTACACCGTGTAAGCTAATTGCTCCAAACCGCTCTGTGTACCTGGGATGATCAAGTTTCATTTTGAGTAAGGAGATGATTCTGTCGCTTATAACTATTGGGAGTTTTGTAAACATTGAAAACATCTAGCAGAAGTACAAGAATAGACAAATTAACACAGTTTTACGTAATAAAATAACTGATATTTTAGCTGCAAGTTAAAAAACTGTCCATTTCTGTTGTGAGAGCCATTTGTTTTCTGGAGCGAGATAGTCAGATAAAATCACGGAGACTAACGTCTAAGACAAAAAGAAATACAAATTAATTCCAAAGAATAAAACTTATTATTCCTTATCTATGAATTCATCTGGATTGGGTGGCTCCGGATTTAGACCCTTTCTTTTACGTATATCAGCGACTAAACTCCGCAAGATAGATTGGGGTACCGCCTGCCAAGATTTAAAATATGTACTCCACAGAGCCTTCCCTGCGGTACCACCGCGCATTACTTCCGAAAGATCGAAAGTTTCAGATGCAGGGACTTCGCCTTGGATAATCGTGATAAGCCCCTTTTGATCCACGTTGATCAATTTCCCTCGCTTACTTGAGAGAATTCCTGCTACAGTACCAATCTGTTCCTGAGGACATTTTACCTCAATGCCAAGAATAGGTTCGAGTAATGTAGGATCTGCTATCAGCATCGAGCCAAGCATAGCCCTACGTGTCGCCGGCATTAACTGAGCTAACCCTCTATGCGCAGGGTCCTCGTGAGGAACAAAGTGATGAAGCACAAACTTGACTCCTCTGACGGTCTCATGCGCAATTGGTCCAGAATGAATCACATCATCAAACCCCGACTTAATGGAATCCATGGATTCTTGAATAAATTGAACACCTTTTGTCTCGTCTATAAGCATATTCCCAGTTACGTCCAAAGCAGCTACGCTACGTGCCTCATCTGCACCCCAGCCTTTTCCACGAAGGATTTTAGCCATTTCCTTCTTGTCCATATCTTCTTTAATTTGGCCAGTCCTGATCATATCGATTATTTCATCACCTAGGGGCTCCACTCGCATAAAGATCTTATTGTGTTTGTTAGGGGACTTGCTCATGATAGTGCTTGTTTTATTTCTGCTCGTTTCACGATAGTTGATTAATGGCTGAGTCGTAGTTATGTCCAGACCTGCTTCCTCTAAAAGAGACGTAGCAATTTCAAGATGAAGGACCCCCATACCTGCCATAAGTGTTTCACCTGTCTCTTCATTGATTTTTATTATCAGATTAGGATCTTCCACTGTAAGCTTTCGTAGGGCTTCAACTAATTTGGGCAGATCTCTTGGATGCTTAGGTTCTACCGCTATTGTTACTACTGGTTCTGAAACATATTTAATTGATTCAAAAGCTGGAATTGCCTTCACTGTGGATATTGTCTCACCAGCGACTGCGTAGTCCAATCCAAGCAAGGCAGGAATGTTTCCTGAGGGCAACATGTTTACCAGTTCGCGAGTATTTCCCATATAGATATTTACAGATTGAACTTTACCTGGCCGCTTTGCATCAATCAAATATACTTCATCTCCATCTTTGACGGTACCTGAGAAAAGTCGTCCTGTTGCTATTCTCCCTGCCTGTGGATCAACATTTATCGTGGTCACCATCATTACTACTGGACCTTTGTCATCACATGAAATGAGAGATTTACCAAGCTCGGAATTCAAATCGCCTGGCCAAATTTTCGGTATTCGATATCGCTGAGCAACATGAGGAGGTGGATGGTGTTCAACTACCATCCCGAGAACAGCTTCATGTAGTGGGGCTCTCTCCGCCAAATTCTTAATTGCACCAGGATCATCAGATGTATATGCATCGTAAACATCTTTAAAACTGACTCCTTTTTTCTGTGCGACTTTGAAATTAAATCCCCATCTATCCTTCGCTGAACCAAAGGCAACACTGTTCCCTTGGATACTAACTTTCCATTTTTCCTTGAGCTCTGGTTCTGCGTATATATCTATCAAATGATTAAAGTCGGCGATGATATTAGACAACCACTTTTGCATAGCTGTGGCATCTAATCTCAATTCCTTTACCAATCTGTCAATCTTGTTTATGTACAGAACAGGTCTTACTCTCTCTTCTAAAGCCTGCCTCGTTACCGTCTCAGTTTGAGTCATTATCCCTTCAACGGAGTCTGAAACTACAACCGCTCCGTCAATCGCCCGCAGCGCACGAGTAACCCTGCCAGTAAAATCTATGTGTCCGGGCGTATCAATCATGTTAACCACGTATTCCTTCCCTTCTTTCTCATAATACAGAGTGACATTTGCACCTCTAATTGTCATCTGCCTATTTTGCTCAAGTTTCATTGAATCTAGAGCAAGTGCCTGTCCTGCAACCGACGGCGAAATAATTCCTGATGCCGCCAAGAGGCTGTCACTCATGGTTGTTTTGCCATGATCGACATGAGCAATGACCCCAAAATTGCGAATCTGCTCTTTATTTCCTATAATTCTAATTATATCCTGAGTTGATTTGAATTTAGGCATCTATTCAGTCAGAAAATTTTGCTGGAGGTCTATTAAACGTTCCTTTGCTCTAAGCGTCCAGCATTCTATAGATACTCTGCTCGCTACGTGAGGAAAATCATCTCATCGCTCATATTTGCCTACGTCAATCGACTTTTTGTTTGAAGTGTGATTCATGAAATTACAGCAGATGTTGTTTCCTTAAACACTCTTCTAAATCCATCACGACTAAATATGTCCCAAAAGTCGGCAGGTTCTGCATCTCGCTATTAGAACAGTCAGCATTCTGTCGCATTGTGTACATGCTTCCCCACACCATATCCATGCAACTCTTGCAAAAATAAAAAGGAGCACTATGACATGATAACTTTTGGCACCTAGGATATCTCAAACCAAAAATATTTAGCTTTTCTCAAAATTAGTAACAACGGCTATTTATTACAAAGTCTACACGTCATATAGTGAACACAAAATTATAAGTAAGGGGGAGGGGGCAAGAACAAATATACTCCGAATGAACAGTGTAGATATTCCTTCCAGCAAGTATCCCACAATAGAGGATATATCGATAGCCAGAAGTTCCCTAGACATGAATATAAGAAAAACTCCATTACACAAATCTGATACATTTTCAAGATTGGTAGGCACAGATATATTTCTCAAGCTGGAGTGTTTACAAAAAACAGGATCGTTTAAGGTCAGAGGTGCTTTTACGAAGTTAAATTCTCTAACCAGTCAAGAGCGATCCAGTGGAGTAATTGCTGCTTCAGCAGGGAACCATGCCCAAGGACTTGCCTACGCTTCCTCTAAAGAAAATATTCGTTGTACTATAGTAATGCCTAGAAATGCCTCCCCTGCAAAGGTCGCCGCAACTAGGTCTTATGGAGCAAGAGTGATTCTTTCCGGTGAGAATTATGATGCATCGTGGGATGAGACAGTTCGTATCGCAAAGGAGGAAAGGCTTACAATCATTCATGCGTTTAACGATAGCCAGGTAGTATGCGGGCAGGGAACAATCGGTTTGGAACTACTAGAGGACCTAAATGATTTTGATAGGATCTACCTGCCCATTGGAGGCGGAGGATTGGCAGCGGGAATAGCTATCGCAGTGAAGGCTAAGAGGCCCAATGTTAAGATCATTGGAGTTCAATCGGAAGCTTTTCCTTCCATGAAAGAATCTATTGCTAAAGGAGAATTGCAAACCATTAATTCGGGTTATACTATAGCAGATGGCATTTCAGTAAAATCACCTGGGGAGTTGACCTACGAGATAATTAGTCGGTTAGTTGATGACATAGTGTTAGTAGATGATATATCTATCGTTAAGACCATGTTTCTGCTAATGGAACGGGCGAAGCTTGTAGTAGAACCTGCTGGAGCAGCAAGTTTAGCATATCTTGTCTCCAACGGTTACGAAAGAAGGAATGAAAAGGTAATTGCCCTTTTATCTGGCGGAAATGTTGACATGTACCTATTGGGACAGGTGGTGGCAAAAGGTTTAATGTACATGGGTAGAATGCTCAAAATATTCATTCAATTGCCCGATAAACCAGGAGCATTGAAGAGTGTAGTTGACTGTATTGCGGACTTAAGCGTAAATATTGTCGAGGTTGAACATGATAGACTAAGCTCTAACATTTCTGCAGGAACAGCAGGTGTGTACTTAAGTCTAGAGGTCGAAGACGGATCTCATGAGGAACGTCTCATAAACTTGCTTAGGCAACAAGGGATAAAGTTCAGAGTACTTAGATGATGATGGGATAAGTTGGATTTTGTCAAATTAATTTGGAGCCACTTATTTGATTCTCACCTTTTAAGAATTCGATGAGGGGTGATCTCTATATGCATTCTCAATGTTGACGGCTCCCAGCACTATCCTAATGAACTTGTGTAGTTCACAATTAAGATAATCGCATTCTAGGTCATTTGGTCATTGTCATACTATTTGTTAAGCTGGTGTATTTTCTTTAAGCATTAAGCCTAACAACTTGTTCCCAATCTTAGGATCAGGCTGCGTATCTAGGGAAATTTTGCA
>Ga0214469_1000064_pt1 | contig 28391 bp, 27 predicted proteins | sample RVTome_10_FD_187340 | JGI IMG/M metagenome (GOLD analysis project Ga0214469, IMG submission 187340) | Soil microbial communities from uranium-contaminated site in the Upper Colorado River Basin, Wyoming, United States - RVT153D57 HiSeq ... | reverse complement strand
GCCGTCCCGCTCCGGATCGACGAAGAAGACGCTCAGCAGGTTCCCGGCGTACTGCACGACGTGCGGAACGTCCTCGGCGGTCAAGGCCTTCGTCGCCAGGTCGCCGATCGTCCGCGCCGCCTCGTCCACCCGCGCGTACACGGCGTCGCCGGCCAGCCGAAGCGTCGTGAGCCCGGCAGTCGTCGCGACCGGGTTTCCGGACAGTGTGCCTGCCTGGTAGACCGGGCCTGCCGGAGCGAGCAGATCCATCAGGGCGGCGCTCCCTCCGAATGCCGCCGCAGGCAATCCACCACCCATCACCTTGCCGAAGGTCGTCAAGTCGGGACGGACACCGTCGAGTCCGAACCACCCCGACCGCCCGACCCGGAAGCCGGTCATGACCTCGTCGAGGATCAGCAGGGCCCCGTGGGCGTGCGCGGTCTCACGCAGGAAATCGTTGAAGCCGGCCGCGGGTGGGACCGCACCCATGTTGCCGGCCGCCGCCTCGGCGATCACACACGCGACATTCCCGCCGTGCTCGGCGAAGGCGGCCTCGACGGCACCCCGGTCGTTGTAGGGCAGCACGATCGTGTCGCGGGCGCTGGCATCGGTGACACCCGGCGTGTCCGGATGCGCGAAGGTGGCGACTCCGCTTCCCGCGCTGGCCAGCAACGCGTCGACGTGCCCGTGGTAGTGGCCCGCGAACTTGACGATCGTGGCGCGGCCAGTGGCACCACGGGCGAGCCGGATCGCGCTCATCGTCGCCTCGGTGCCGCTGGAGACGAGTCGCACCTGCTCGACCGATGTCCGCCCGACGATCTCCTCGGCGAGCTCCACCTCCTGCCGGGTCGGCGTTCCATACGAGGTGCCGAGCGCAACCTGGCGGGTGACGGCCTCGATGACCTGCGGATGAGCGTGGCCCAGCAACAGCGGTCCCCAGGAGCAGACCAGGTCGACATACTCGCGGCCGTCCGCGTCGTAGACGTACGGTCCTCGTCCCCGGGTGATGAACCGCGGCGTGCCACCGACCGCCCGGAACGCCCGCACCGGCGAGTTGACGCCGCCGGGCGTGACCGCACGCGACCGGTCGAACAGGGCGGCGCTGCGAGGGGCACCGTAGGGGTGTGTCACGCGCGTCATTGTCCCAGTCGCGCGCGTGGCGGCGAGCGGCGGCCACGGCGCGGAGGTCCGGCGGGCTCTATCCTGGCGACGTGCCCGACGACGCACAGCCCACCCGTGACGACCTGACCGCCGCCGTCGGCGCGCGGCGGGAGCTCGGCCCGGACTACGAGGACGCAGTGCTGGAGAGCTTCCTTGCCCGGCTCGATCGGCAGATGCAGGAGCGGGTCGACACGAAGGTCGCCGAACGGCTCGCCTCGGGTGAGCCGCGCGCGGCGGGGGCGCCGGCCCGCCGCGATCCGGGCCTGACGCTCGGCGTCGTGTCGGTCATCGCCGGCATCCCGGTCACGGCGATCGCGACGAGCAACTCGGGGCTCGTGGCCCTGATCGTGGCCTGGGGCGGCATAGCGGCCGTGAACGTGGCTCATGCGTGGGGTCGTCGCCGCGCCGGTTGAGAACCGTGCGCTCGCGGGCGTGGCGTGATCCCCTGTGCTCGTGGAAGCGACGACGTCGGAGCGGGACGACAGCATCGACACCGGTTCGGACGGGCGTACCGAGTTGCGGGTCCACGGCGTCAGCGGTACCAGCGCCGAGACCATCCTCGCCCACCCGCTTCTCAAGCGGGTCGCGGGCAACGGGCGGGCCGGCTTCTTCCGCCGTTGGTACCCGGGGGGCCGGTCCGCGGATCTCGGCAGCCGCGGACGGCTCGAGGCATACAGCTGGGGTGGCCTCACGTCCGGCCCCGCAGGACGGGCGGCCTGGCTGCTCCTCCTTCCGCTGATGCTGGTGAACCTCGTCCACTGGATGCTTCCCGCGGTACCGGTCGGCGCCTCCCGCCGACAGGTCGTCGCCGGGCACGCCGCGGCAGTGCTGCTGCGGCTGTTCGGGCTCGTCCTCACGGTGACGATGCTGCTGACGGCCGTTCTGGTCGCCGTCGACCTCGCCGGCTGGCAGTGCGGTCGGATACCCCGATGCGCCGACGCCACGCCGCTCATCGCGTTGATTGCCGACGGCTTCCTGTCCAGCCCGGGCCGGCGCGTCGCCGTCACCGCCGTGATCCCCCTGCTCGTGGTGCTGCTCGTGGGAATGGTGGGACGCGCCACGCCGCGGATGACCGAGCCGGCAGCGGACGCCACCGTCCAGCAAGCCGACGACGTGCCGCTGGCCCGCACGCGGTTCTGGCGGGGGAACCCGGGGATGCCGATGCTGCGGACCACGCACGTCGCCGCGGCGACCGCCTTGCTGGCCGCCCTGGTGGCCTGGCCGGCGACCCGCCTGGTCGCCACCGGCGCCGCGCAAGTACTGGGCGCGGTGATCTGCCTCGCGTCCCTGGCGGTCTTCGTCTACGCGGTCGTGCTCATCGGTGCAGAAGCGGTGACCGGCCGGGGTGCGAACGACGTGCCGTCGGCGCGGGCAATGCAACGTCCGGTGTCCGCAGCGGGAGCGACGTTCGCGCGGCGCAGCGCACTCGTACTGCTGGCGATCGGCGCGGTCTACTCGGCATGGGACTGGCAGGGTCGGTGGGCGGACACCGGGCGGCTGCCCGGCCTGCGTCCGGCAATCCTCACGTCGTTCACGGCGGGAATCGTGATCCTGGTCCTGCTCGCGCTTGCCGTAGGTGCGCAGCGGCCCTGGCGGCAGGCCGACGGGGTACCGACCGACCCGCTGAGCCGGCCCGCCATGCGCGGCATGGCAGGTCCGGCCATCGCGACGGTCGCCTTCCTCGTGGCCGGCGGGTTCTCGGCCGGCATCACCTACCGGGTCGCCGAGCTACTCGGCTTTCCGGTGCTCAGCCAGCAGACCGCGGCGAGCCACCTCCTCGCCCAGCAGGTCGTCGTGAACGACCCGTCCCGGCCCTTCCCGGACCGGCTGGCCGCCGCGACAGCCGAGGTTCCGATGGTGGTGCCACCGTCGTTCGCCTGGGCAGGTGCTGCGGCGTCGGTGATCACAGCCGCTCTGCTGGTGGTCGCCCTCGTCGTCGTCCTGGGCGTGCGTGGGCGGCTGGACGACCTGGCCGACGCCGTCCTCCGCCAGCGTCCGGACGAGGCGAACGGGCGCTCGGGATCGGATCCGCTCGTCCGGAAGGTCGCCGCGGCCGTCGGCTGGGCCTCGCTCACCGACGGGGTGGGCCGCATCGTCGGCCGCATCGTCCTCGTCAGCGGAGCGGTGCTCCTCGCCGGACTCGTCGTATACACGGCCGGCGCGGACAACTGGCGCTTCGTCGAGCAGCCGCCGTTGTCGACACTGACCGCGTTCGGCACCTGGATCATGGGGCTGTTCGCGCTCGGCCTGGTCGTCCTGGCGTGGAACTCGTACCGCAACGCGGCCCTGCGCCGGACCGTCGGCATCCTCTGGGACGTCGGCACCTTCTTCCCCCGCGCCGCCCATCCGCTCGCACCCCCCTCCTACGGCGAGCGGGCCGTCCCCGAACTGGCCGACAGGGTCACGGCACTGACCGGCTCCCCGTCCTCGACCGTCGTGCTCTCCGGCCATTCCCAGGGGTCGGTTCTGGTGGCGGCCACCGTCCTCCAATTGAGCCCACAGGCCGCATCGCAGGTCGACCTGCTGACCCACGGCTCGCCGCTGCGCCGTCTCTACGCACGTTTCTTCCCGGCATATCTCGGCGCCGACACGCTGGCCCGCGTACGCGACCGGCTCGACGGCCGCTGGCGAAACCTCTACCGCGACACGGACCCGATCGGGTCGTGGGTCCTCTACCCGCCTACGGTTGCCGACCCGCCGGTCGACCGGTTGCTGATCGATCCTCGCCGGCTCGGCGAGGACATCGAGGGCCACTCCGACTACTGGTCCGACCCCGGCTACGCGAACGCCCTGCACGACCTGGCCAGGCCCGCACGGCCGGCTCCGTGACGGCAGAACTCATGCCCTCGGGTCCCTGAACAGCTCTGACCAGTGGCGGCTTGTCAACGCCACCTCAGGCGTTGTGACGTGTCCAACCCGCCACATCATGGCCAGCTGTCGAGCGTCGCCCGGTCACCGCGACATGGGCTCGAGCCTGGTCGGCCCTGCCCTCGGTGTGCGACAGTGCCGAGGGTGCGCAAGTACGTCCTCATGGGAGCACAGGGCAGCGGCAAGGGCACGCAGGCGACGCTGCTCGCCCGCGACCTCGACCTCACCCAGATCAGTGTCGGCGACATCCTGCGCTGGCACGTCCAGAACCACACCAAGCTCGGGGCTCAGGTCCGGCGCGTCATGGCCGCCGGTGACCTGGTGGGCGACGACCTGGTGGAGACCGTGGTCAACGAGCGGCTCCGCCAGCACGACTGGAACTACGGATTCGTCATCGACGGGTTCCCCCGCAACCGGCCGCAGGCCGAGTTCTTCCTGGAAAGCTACGACATCGACGCGGTCATACACCTCTCCCTTCCCGATGACGACGTCCGCCGTCGCGTGCTGGCCCGACGCCTGTGCTCGTCGTGCGGGCTCGATTACAACCTCATGGCCCACCGGCCCAAGGCCGAGGGCCGCTGCGACGTGTGCGGTGGTGAGCTCGTCGCCCGCGAGGACGACACCGAGCAGGCGCTCGAGGCACGCCTGCGCGACTACCACGAGAAGACCGATCCCGTCCTCGACCTGTTCCGCCGCAAGGAGTACGTCATCACCGTCGATGCGCGTCCCGATCCCGCCACCGTGCAGCGTTCGATCCGAGACGAACTCGGGCTTCCCCGCGCCGACTGATCCGCAAGCTGGTAGGAAAGTGGGCATGATCCAGGTCGACATCGCCGAGGCAGCCAAGGCCAACGAGGCGTTCCGTCGGGTACTGCACACGACGGGCCATGTCCAGTTGGTGGTCATGACACTGAGGCCGGGCGAGGACATCGGCACCGAGGTGCACGAGCACAACGACCAGGTCCTCTCCTTCGTCGAGGGCAGTGTTCGCGCCGATGTCGCGGGCGAGACCAGGCAGGTCGGCCCGGGCGACGTCGTCGTCGTCCCCGCCGGAACCGAGCACAACTTCACCAACATCGGGGCGGGGCCGGCGCGCCTCTACACGCTCTACAGCCCACCCGACCACAGCCCGGACACCGTGCACGAGTCGAAGGCCGACGCGGAGGCCGCCGAGCGCGAGCACTCCGACGTTCCTCCGCCCGAACACGACTGAGGGCACCTGGCCGAGGCAACGCCTCAGAGGTGCCGCTGCCACTCCGCTGCCGTCGCGACGACTCGGTAGCCGAGCGCCTCGTTGACGCGGATCATGTGCGCGTTCGAGGCCGCGTTCCAGGTGTCGAGGAGCAGGAGTTGTGGTTCGACGTCGGCGAGCCACCGCATCATCGCGATCTTGAGGAGCAGGCCCAACCGGTGACCTCGGTGCGCACGAAGCACACTCGTGTCGAACTGCGCGCCGAACCATGGCCGGTCCGCCTCGACGGCGACCTGGGTGTGCCCGGCCAGCTCACCCGTCCGCCGCTCGCGGGCGACAATGCGGTAGGTCCGCCGGCCGTACGCCCGCTGGGAGGTCTCGAATGCCCGGATCCGCTCGGGGCTGAAGACCTCGTCCTCGATGTCGAGGCCGTCGATCGGTGCGTCGTTGATCGCCGCGGTCATCGCGACGGCATCCGCCAGCAGTTCGTCCGGGATCGCACCTGGAAGCCGGAGCAGTTCGTAGTCGCCGCCGTGCCGTTCAGCGTCGGCGTACATCTCGGCGAGGTGGGTCCAGTCCGTGGTGAGCAGGTCCTGCCGGCGCTGAACGACATCCGACGCCCGGTCCAGGCCCATGGCCTTGAGGAACCCGACACCCGGTGACAGTTCGAAGCTCTCCGACAGGAGCAGCGTGCGCCCGGCGGCCCGGACGCGATCGACGCCCTCCTCGAACATCCGGCGGCCGATTCCCTGGCCACGACTGACCGGGTCGACGGTCACCTCGACCCATCCGGTGTGGGTGTTGTCCCACTCCGAGAGCGAGACCTCGACGACGCCCACGACCCGGCCACGGCCAGCTCGGGCCAGGCCTGCGGTCGGGGGGTCGCCGTCCCAGCCGTGCCGCAGTCGTGCGGTGAACCATGACACCGTCGGCCCGAGCTGATGCGGGTAGTCGGCCAGCCGGGCCGCCTCGAGCACGGCTACCGCACCGGCCACGTCGCGATCGTCGAGGTGGTCGGGATCCAGCCAGGTCAACTCCACGAGTACAGGTAACCGCCAGCGAGGTCGCCGCGGCGACACATTTATCGCAGGGAACGTGCGACCTCGGCGGCCCAGTACGTGAGCACGATGTCGGCGCCGGCGCGGCGGAGCGACGTCAGCGTCTCGGCGATCACCCGCTCGCGGTCGATCCACCCGTGTGCGGCTGCGGCCTCGACCATGGCGTACTCGCCGGACACCTGGTAGGCCGCCACCGGTACGTCGACCAGATCGCGCACGCGGGCCAGCACGTCCAGGTACGACATCGCGGGCTTCACCATGACGATGTCGGCACCCTCGGCGACGTCGAGGCGTACCTCGCGCAGCGCCTCGCGGCCGTTGGCCGGATCCTGCTGGTAGGTCCGGCGGTCGCCGGTCAGCGACGACTCGACGGCGTCGCGGAACGGCCTGTAGAAGGCGGACGCGTACTTCGCCGCGTAGGCGAGGATGGCCACGTCGTGGAAGCCGCCACGGTCGAGCGCACCCCGGACGGCACCGACCTGGCCGTCCATCATCCCGCTCGGGCCGACCACGTGGACGCCTGCGTCGGCCTGCGCCAGCGCCATCCGCTCATAGGTGCGAAGCGTCGCATCGTTGTCGACCGTTCCGTCCGCCGCAAGAACCCCGCAGTGCCCGTGCGAGGTGAACTCGTCCAGGCACAGGTCGGCCATCACGACGGTCGCGTCGCCGACCTCGGCCACGACGTCGCGGATCGCCGTGTTGAGCACACCGCGCGGGTCCTCGGCGCCCGACCCCGCGGGGTCCCTCGACGCCGGTATCCCGAACAGCATGAGCCCGCCGACTCCGGCCTCCACCGACTCCAGGGCCACCTTGCGCAGGGTGTCGCGGGTGTGCTGGACGACGCCGGGCATCGACGGGATCGCCCGTGCCTCGACCGCCCCTTCCCGCACGAACAGCGGTAGCACCAGGCGCCGAGGTTCGAGCGAGGTCTCGGCGACCAGTCGGCGCATGGCCGTGGTACGGCGCAGCCGACGGGGCCGTTCAGCGGGAAATGTCACGGCGACTCATGTTGCCTTACGTCGGGCGGAGGTGCGACGCCGTTGCGATGGTTTGGTGACCGGTTCACCGGCTTCGAGCATCGCCAGCCGTCGGGCGGCGCCGAACTCGGCCAACGCCTCGGCGAGCGCCTCGACCGACGGCTCGGGTGCGAGCACGTCGACGCGCAGGCCGTGCTCCTCCGCGGTCTTCGCCGTGGCCGGTCCGATGCACGCCACCACCGTCGAGGTGTGCGGCTTGCCGGCGATGCCGACCAGGTTGCGTACCGTGGACGACGACGTGAAGACCACCGCGTCGAACTTCCCGCCCTTGATCGCGTCGCGGGTCTCCACCGCCGGGGGCGCGGCGCGCACGGTCCGGTATGCGGTGACGTCGTCGACCTCCCAGCCCATCTCGACCAGGCCGGCCGCCAGTGTCTCGGTCGCGATGTCCGCCCGGGGAAGGAACACCCGATTGATCGGGTCGAGCACCTCGTCGTAGGGAGGCCAGTCGAGCAGGAGACCACGCGCGGACTGCTCGCCCGAGGGCAGCAGGTCGGGCTCGATGCCCCACGCGCGCAGAGCCTCGGCGGTCTTCTCGCCCACCGCGGCGACCTTGAGCCCGGACAGGGCCCGTGCGTCGAGGCCGTACTCCGCGAGCTTCTCCTTGACTGCACGCAGAGCGTTGCCGGAGGTGAACGCGATCCACTCGTACCGGCCCTCGACCATTCCCCGCACGGCCTTGTCGATCTGCTGAGGATTGCGCGGCGGCTCGACGGAGATCGTGGGGACCTCCTCGGGCACGGCGCCGGAACGCCGCAGTGCGGCCGACAGCGATCCCGCCTGCTGGCGGGTGCGGGGAACCAGTACGCACCAGCCGAACAGGGGCTTGGTCTCGAACCACGACAATGCCTCGCGGTGGTTGACGACCTCGCCGACGACGGCCACCACGGGCGCCGGCAGCTTGGCCGACCGCACGTCGGCCGCGGCCCGCTCCAGCGTCGACACGACGGTGCGCTGGTCGACGGTGCTCCCGGCCGCGATGACGGCCACCGGCGTGTCAGGCGACGTACCCGCGTCGATCAGAGACCTGGCCACGTCGCCGACCTGGTCGTCGACGCGTGTGAGCACGAGCGTGTCGGCCGTACAGGCCCGCCAGTCGACCTTGCCGGCGACGTCGACGACCTGGATGCTGCGCCTCCGACCGGCGCTCAGGGGCACGCCAGCGTAGGCGGGGACAGCGGTGACGCCGGCGACACCGGGCACGATCTCGAACGGCACGCCTGCCCGTGCGCACGCCAGTGCCTCGTCGGCACCGGTCGGGTGAACGAACGGGTCGCCGTCGAGGAGCCGAACGACGTGGCGTCCGCCCCTCGCGGCACCCAGCACGAGCCGGCTGCGAACGCTGGCAGGCAGCGGCATTCCCTCGTCGTCGACGCCACAGTCGACGATCTCGATGCCGTCGGGCGCGTGCGTGAGCAGGTCACGATGTCGGGCATCTTCGATGACGGCGACGTCGGCGTCGGCGAGAACCTCGACGGCCCGCAGCGTCAACAGGCCGGGGTCGCCTGGTCCCGCGCCCACGAAGGCGACACTGCCCATGGTGGGACGCTTCCTGGTGGTCACGGAATGGTCTCCTGTTCCAGCACCCGGTCAGGGGTGCCGACGAGCGCTCCGGCCCCGTCGTCGAGCAGGTCGGCGGCGAGATCGCGGCCGACCCGCTCGGCCGCCGTCAACGGGCCGGTGGCGGACTTGCGGATGCTCTCCGAGCCGTCGAGTGATACCACGACGGCACGGAGGTAGAGCTCGAGGCCGTCGTCGCCCTCCGCCGCCTCGGCGTACGCGCCCACCGGAGCGGTACAGCCGGCCTCGAGCGCGGCGAGGAGGGAGCGTTCCGCGGTCACGGCGGAACGGGTCGTGGGCTCGTCGAGCACACGCAGGGCGTCGACCAGGTCGTCGTCCACCCGGCACTCGACGGCGAGTGCCCCCTGCCCGGGCGCGGGGAGCATCTGCAGCGGGTCGAGTACCTCGGTGATCTCGTCGAGGCGGCCGAGCCGGGCCAGGCCGGCCCGCGCGAGAACGACGGCGTCCAGCGTCCCGTCGGCGACCTGCTGCAGCCGAGTATCGACGTTGCCTCTGACGGGCACCAGGTCGAGCCCCAGGCCCAGCGCCCGGATCTGCGCCACCCGTCGAGGTGCCCCGGTGCCCACCCGAGCCCCGGGGGGCAACTCCGCGAGCGTGAGTCGGTCCCGCGCCACCACCGCGTCGCGAGGGTCCTCGCGTGGCGGTGTCGCGGCGACCGTGAGGCCATCCGCGGGCGCGGTGGGCAGATCCTTGAACGAGTGGACGGCGAGGTCGATCCGGTCGGCGAGCAGGGCGTCGCGCAGGGCGCTGACGAACACGCCGGTGCCACCGATGACGGCCAGCGGCTCCCGGGAGAGGTCGCCGTGGGTCGTGATCTCGACCAGGTCGACCTTCCGCCCGGTGGCCTCCAGGTCAGCCGCGACGGTTCGCGCCTGCGCGAGCGCGAGCGCACTGGCCCGGGTGCCGAGGCGAAGCGTCAGCGCGGTCAAGGCCGCTCACCCCCGTCCCCCTCCGAAATGGGGCGGGCAAGGGCATCGACCGCCCTCGGGTCGAGGGCGAACAGCTCGCGCAGTGCGGACTCGTACGACGCCCCGCCCGGTTCGGAGGCGAGCTCCTTGACCCGGACCGTCGGCCCGTGCAGCACCTTGTCGACGACCCGCCGAACGGTTGCCGAGACCTCGGCGAGCGTGCGTTCGTCGAGGCCGGGGAGGCGGCCCTTCATCCGGGCCAGCTCGGCGGTCACCACGTCGTCCGCCATGGCTCGCAGCGCTACCACCGTGGGGGCGACCCGGGCCTGCCGGCGCGCCCCGGCGAAGCCGGCCAGTTCGTCGGCCACGATCGCGCGGACCGCCGCCACCTCGGCAGCAGGTGCGGCGATGTCCTCGCGGGCCGAGAGCGTCGCCAGGTCGGCGACCACGACACCCGGCATCGCCTGCACGGAGGAGTCGACGTCGTGGGGAAGCGCGAGGTCGAGGATCCGCAGTGGACGTCCACGTCTGCGTGAGACGGCCGACCCGACGACGTCGTGCGGGAGCACGATCTCGGCAGCTCCGGTGCAGGACACGACCACGTCGGCGGCGTCGAGCGTCGCCGGAAGGTCGGACAACGAGACGGCTCGCCCACCGACGGAATCAGCCAGCCGCGTGGCCGGTTCGGCGGTCCGGTTGGCCACCACCACCTCGGCGCCGGCCCGGGCAAGCGTCGCGGCGGCCAGCGCGGCCATGGAGCCGGCGCCGACCACCAGGCCGGTCATGCCCGCGACGCCGGACGGCGCCACCGCCGCGAGACCGACCGTGACCACCGAGCGGCCGGCGGCGTCGATGCCGGTCTCGGCATGAGCCCGCTTGCCGACCCGCAGCGCCGCGGGGAACAACTCCCCGAGCACGCGCCCGGTGGCACCCGAGGTCTGAGCCAGCCGGTACGCCTGCCGCACCTGGCCGAGTATCTGGCTCTCGCCGACCACCATGGAGTCGAGTCCGGTGGTCACCTCGAACAGGTGGGCGACGGCGCGGTCCTCGTAGTGAACGTAGAGATGGGGGGTGAGCAGCGCGAGGTCGACGTCGACCTGCCGCGCGAGCAGCTGCCCGATCTCGTCGACGCCACCGTGGAACGTCGCGGCGTCGGCGTAGACCTCGACCCGGTTGCAGGTGACGACGGCGACCGCCTCGGAGAGGTGGTCCGAGGTGTGGACCTCGTCGAGCAGTTTGGCGAGGGCGTCATGGCCGATCACGGCACGCTCGAGCACGTCAACGGGCGCGCTGCGGTGGGAAAGTCCGACGACCAGCACGCTCATGCGCCCACCGCCTCGGCGAGTTCGGCCGCCTGCTCGGCGGTCAATGCGAGCGGCGCGCCGTTCTTGCGCTGCTCGTGGTAGGCCAGGATCTGCAGTTCGATGGACAGGTCGACCTTGCGGAGGTCGACGCCGTCGGGCACCTGCAGGAGAGTCGGCGCGAAGTTGAGGATGCTCGTGACCCCTGCGGCCACCAGGCGGTCGCACACGTGCTGGGCGGCCCCGGCCGGAGTCGCGATGACGCCGATCGCGACGCGGTACTCACGGACCACCTGCTCGAGGTCGTCAGCATGGCGGACGACGAGGCCGGCGACGACCTCGCCGGAGCGGGTGGGATCCGCGTCGATCAGGCCCACGACGCGGAAGCCGCGCGAAGCGAAGCCGGCGTAGTTGGCCAGTGCCTGCCCGAGGTTGCCGATCCCGACGATCACGACCGGCCAGTCCTGGGTGAGGCCGATCTCCCTGGAGATCTGGTGTCGCAGGTACTCCACCTCGTAGCCCACGCCCCGCGTCCCGTACGAGCCCAGGTAGGACAGGTCTTTGCGCAGTTTCGCCGAGTTGACCCCGGCCGACTCGGCGAGCTCGTCGGATGAGACAGTGGCCACACCGCGTTCGGCCAGCATCGCCAGTGCGCGCAGGTAGAGCGGCAGGCGTGCGACGGTCGCCTCGGGCACGCCTCTGCTGGCGATGTCCGTGGCGTGCTCTGCCGGCACATGGCGAGTGCGACGAGTCACGGTTCTCCCGGGTTGTCCGGCCGCGCGGTGGACGCGTCAGCGGCCGGTGAGGTGCGTCGGCCACCCAGCCTAGGTCCTTGTGAACGCAGGCACAAAGTCGCGCGAGCCGGACACTCACCGATTCCACGGGCCACACCGGCCAGGAGGACTCTCGGCTGACGTTCCCTCCTGTTGATCATGGCGAAGTGGGGCGGTTCGGGCGCCTTGAACCCCCCGCTTCGCCATGATCAACGAGTGGGCGACGGACGGCCTACGTCCAGGGGATCTGCGGTGACCGGTGGAAGTTGGCCGCCATCGCCTCCCAGCGCGGTGCCTGTGCGGCCAGCCGGACTCGGAAGTCCTCCCACTCGCGTCGGTCGGCGGGTGACCAGGCCACCTCGGCCATGGCGGGCAGCCGCGGGAAGGTCATGAACTCGACGTCGTCGATGTCGGCCACGGTCTCCGTCCACAGGGCCGCCTCGACCCCGATGACGTCCGCCTCGGTCACGCCGTCGACGGCCGTGGCCGGGTCCCACTCGTAGGCGTCGCGAACCTCGACACAACCGGCCCAGTCGTTACCCAGGGCCGTCCGCGCGTCGTACCTCATGTCGAGGTAAGCGCGGTCCGCGGGCGACAGGAGCACCTGCGCACCCGTCCGTACCGCCTCGAGCAGCCGCGCCGGACCTTCGTCGATGTTCCAGTACTGGACGACGGAGCCGGCTTCGAGCGTTCCAGCCGCCATCTCCTGCCACCCGACGGCCCTCTTGCCGGTGGACGCGACGATCTTCTGGATCCGGGTCGCGAACGCCGCGTACTCGTGATCGGGGACGGTCCGGGCCTCGTCACCTCCGACATGCAGGAACGGCCCCGGCGTGATCGCGGCGACCTCGTCGAACACGTCCGCCAGGAACTCGTAGGTCGACGGCCGGTCCAGGCACAAGGCACTGAACCCGACCTGGGTGCCGGTGAACGGCTGCGGCGCCCGGCCGTCGCAGTTCAGCTGCGGGTACGAGGCCAGCGCCGCGTTCGTGTGCCCGGGAACGTCGATCTCGGGGACGACCGTGACGTACCGCGTGCCGGCGTAGTCGACGATGTCCGTGTAGTCGGCCTTCGGGTAGAAACCACCGCGGCCGCCACCGACCTCGGTGCTCGCTCCGATACCGGTCAGCTCGGGCCACCTGTCGATCGCGATCCGCCAGCCCTGGTCGTCGGTGAGGTGCAGATGGAGGACATTGATCTTGTACAGCACGGCCAGGTCGATGAACCGCTTGACCTCGTCCACGGTGAAGAAGTGGCGTGCCACGTCGAGCATCGCGCCGCGCCACATGAACCGTGGCCGGTCGACGATGCAGACGCCGGGCACCTGCCAGGGTCCGGGTTGCACCGTGTCACGCTCGATGGTGGCAGGCAGCAGCTGGCGCAAGGTCTGGACACCGCGGAACAGGCCGGCTGGTTCACGGGCACGAAGGCGGACGCTCTCACGGTCGACGTCGAGGCGATAACCCTCTGCACCAAGGTCGATGTCGCCGTCGAGGCGGAGGGAGATCACGCCGGGGGCTGGTTCAGGCGTGGCCGTCAGTGGCAGCCCGGTCGACGCACGCAACGCGTCGACGAGGTATCCCGCGACGGCAGCCTCGTCACCCCCCGCCGAGACCTGGGTCGAGCCGTCGAGCACGAACGGATCGTTCGCAACGACGACGGACACGGGCCTGGGGACCACGGCAATTGACCGGTCGGGTCGCATCAGCGAGCCAGCGCCGCCCGCAGCCGTGCCTCATCGACTCGCCAGAAGTCGAGTTGGCGGCCGTCGACGAACGTCACCGGGATCTGCTCGCCGTAGCGGCGCCGGAGTTCCGGGTCGTCGACGATGCTGCGTTCCTCCCATGCCACGTCCATGTCGGCGCACACCCGGGACACGACGACGCGCGCCTCGTCGCAGAGGTGGCAGCCGGGCTTGCCGAGGAGCAGCACCCGGGATCCGCGCTCGGCGCCCGCCATCGCCTGCCTCTCGTCTCCGTGACCCACGGCAACCCTGGCCGGACGGTGCTCGCACCACCCGCCTGTGCCATTACCCTCGGGCCATGCCCTTCCGGCAGTCCCGGAGCCTACGTGACCGGTCCGTGCTCGCCGGCGAGGCGGCCGCCGCGGCCGGTGAGGCGGAGGCCGGCGTGGACGTCGTACCCGGCTCGCGTGGCGCGGCGTTCTTCGACCTCGACAACACCGTCCTGCGCGGAGCGGCGATCTTCTACCTGGCCCGCGGCCTCTACGCCCGCAAACTGTTCAGGGCTCGCGACATCGCCGCGTTCGGCTACCAGCAGGTGCGGTTCCGCCTCGGCGCCGAGGATCCCGAACACGTCGACAGTGCCCGCTCCGCCGCCCTGTCGTTCATCGCCCACCGCTCGGTGGGAGAGCTGAAGGAGATGGCCGAGGAGATCTTCGACGACGTCGTGCGGGACAAGGTCTGGCCGGGCACGCGGGCCCTGGCCCAGAGCCATCTCGATCAGGGCCAACGGGTCTGGCTGGTCACGGCCGCACCGGTCGAAGTCGCCACGATCATCGCCAAGCGGCTCGGCCTGACCGGGGCGCTCGGAACCGTCGCCGAACACGTCGACGGTGTCTACACCGGTCGGCTGGTGGGCCATCTGCTGCACGGTCCGGCCAAGGCGGAGGCAGTGCGCGCGCTGGCCACCCGGGAGGGTCTCGAGTTGGAGCAGTGCTCGGCCTACAGCGACTCGGCGAACGACATCCCCCTGCTCTCCCTGGTCGGGTACCCCTGCGCGGTCAACCCGGACTCCGCCCTACGGGCGCACGCCAGGCAACATGGCTGGCGGATCCGCGATTACCGGGCCCGGCGACGCAAGAGGGCCGTCGGGGTGGCGGCTGGGGCCGGTGCCCTCGGCGGTGCACTCGGAGGCCTCGCCATGGCGCGCCGCAGAAACCGTCGCCGCTGACCTGGTGACCGAGGATCAGAAGAAGGTGCTGCGGCGGCGCACGAGCAACGAGTACAGCGTCTGCTGGATGGTCTCGCGGATCCGGTCGGTGAGGTCGAAGACCAGCATCGGGTCGTCGGCGGCGCCGGTGGGGTGGACGTCGTTGGGGATCGGCTCGCCGAACTCGATGATCCACTTTGACGGCAGAGGGACCAGCCCCAGCGGCCCGAGCCAGGGGAACGTCGGTGTCACCGGCACATAGGGCACCCCGAGCAGGCGGGCGAGGCCACCGAGGTTGCCGATGAGCGGATAGGTCTCCTCGGCGCCGACGATCGCGCACGGGATGATCGGCGCACCGGACCGGATCGCCGCAGCGACGAAACCGCCTCGACCGAAGCGCTGCAGCTTGTAGCGCTCGGCGAACGGCTTCCCGATTCCCTTGAAGCCCTCGGGCCATACCCCGACCAGCTCGCCGGCGACGAGAAGTCGCTCGACGTCCTCGTTGCAGGCGAGCGTGGTACCGCTCTTGCGGGCGAGGTCGGCGACGAATGGCATCTGGAACACGAGGTCGGCGCCGAGCATCCGCAGATGTCGCCGGGCCGGGTTCTCGTCGTGGACGGCCACCTGCGTCATCAGCGAATCGAGGGGGATCGTGCCGGAGTGATTGGCGACGACGAGTGCCGCGCCCTGGGCCGGGATGTTCTCGGCGCCGCGCACCTCGACCCGGAACCAGTACCGGTACAACAGTCGCAGGAGCGGCAGGAGGGCAGTCTCGGTGAGCTCCTCGTCGAAGCCGAAGGGGTCGACCTCGTAGTCGCCGGTCAGCCGCCGCCGCAGGAAGGCGATCATCTGGACCGCCCGCTCCTCGCTGTCCGGTCCGAACAGCTGCGTAGCCACCCCACCGAGAACCTTGAGTAGCTCATCTACGGCCGCCGAGCCGGTGGCGGCACCGTGGTCCCCAGTCGGACCCTGACCCGCGCGGGTCGGCCCGCCCGTCGCAGCGGCGGATGCCGACGAACCGGAGGCGGCCCTCGTGGTGCGGGCCCGCTCCGGCGCGGGCTTGACCTGCCGGGCACCGGACGCTGGCTTGACCCGCCGCACGTCCGAAGCGGGCATGACCCGCCGGGCGCCGTCCTCGGCCTCGGCTCGGCGGGCGCCGTCCGCAGCCTGGGTCGGCGTGGTGCGGGCGCGAGCCGTGGCCCGCTCCGGTGCCGCCGGCTCGGTTCGGGCGGCATGGGTCGCCGGTTGCTCAGCCATCGGAACCGGTCCGTCTCAGCGCGCCGACGAGCATCTGTTCGACGGAGCCCACCCGGTCGCGGTCGAGGACACCGTTGCGGCTACGCGCGTCAACGAATGCCGAGAACGCCCGGGCCGTCGTGTAGTTCGGGCGGAAACCGAACTGGTCGCGCATTCGGGTCGTGTCGACACCGCGTCCGTAGGTGAGGAATCGGATCTGCTCGGGCGAGAAGTCGGCGAGTTTGGCCCGTTTCATCAGTCCCCCGACCACCGATGACGCGAGCCCGGGCACCGGGATGACCGGCCGGCCGGCCTGTCGCGCCGCCTGGCTCAGCATCAGGATGCCGTCACCGGCCACGTTGAACGTGCCCGGGCGATCCTCCACGGTCGCCAGGCGGAGCGCCGCGAGCCCGTCGTCCTCGTGGATGAACTGCAGCCTGGCGTCGTGACCCAGCACGATCGGCAGCACGGGCAGCGTGAAGTACTCGGTCAGCGGCGTCCGCACCGTCGGGCCGATGAAGTTCGCGAACCGGAGGGTCGTAACGGCGACGTCGGGACGTCGGCGCGAGAATCCGCGCACGTACCCCTCCACCTCGACCGAGTCCTTGGCGTACCCGGATCGCGGCAGCACCTTGGGTGCCATGTCCTCGGTGAACATCGCGGGGTCTCGGGGGCTGGCGCCGTAGACGGTCGTCGAGGACTTGACCACGAGACGGCTCACCGTCGGGGACTTCTGGCAGGCCGCGAGAAGCTGCATCGTCCCGATGACGTTGATCTCCTTCTGCGGCACCCGTCCGCCGGCGTCGAGCGGCGTGGCCAGGACGTTCATGTGGACGACGGTGTCGACCTTGGCACGCGCGATCACCTTCGCGACGACCGGATTGCGGATGTCTGCCTTCACGAACTCGCTGGTGCCGATGTCGTGGGTGGGCTGGATGACGTCGACCCCGACGACCCGGTCGACTCCAGGATCGTCGGCGAGCATGCGGGCGAAGCACGCGCCGAGGTAGCGCCCGACGCCCGTCACCATGACGACCTGCGACACCGGCCCTCCTTCTCTCGGCCTGACCTGACCCGGCCGACGGCCTGACCGTTACTTGCCCTGGCGCCGTCGCTGAACGCGCGTCTTGCGCAACAGCTTGCGGTGCTTCTTCTTTGCCATCCGCTTGCGGCGCTTCTTGATCACAGAGCCCACGGGGCACCCTCGCTCGTCGGTCGTGCGGTCTCGAGTTCGCAGGCAGAGAACCTGCGACACAGGTCGATGACGCGGACCGCTGCCCGCGCGTCCCGGGCCAGCCTACCCGCCCGCGGCCGGGCGCCGGTTGGGGAGAGTGCTCAGCCGGCCTGGACGTACGAGTCGCGCAGGTAGTCGGACACGGCCTGCTCGGGAATCCGGAAGGACCGGCCGACCTGGATGGCCGGCAGCGTGCCGGCATGGACCAGCCGGTAGACGGTCATCTTGGAGACCCGCATCGCGGACGCCACCTCGGCGACGGTGAGGAACCTCACCTCTCCGAGACCCCCACCTTGCCCCTTCGTGCTCATCGCACCCGACCTCCGCGCCGTGCCCGTCGCGTATTCGACAACGCGATCCGTCAACACCGCGTGCCCGCATCGTAGATGCGCATGTGACTGATGGGGAAGGGAGGTCACCAACCGGGATCGATGCCGTGCCACGGGAAGACTGCCTTCCGCGTGGCCACAACGGCCTGGTCGAGCCAGTCTCCGGGGTCGTATCCCGACGACCAGTCGTCGTATTCCGCGGTGTTTCCGTCGGTCATCCGGGCGGGTCCGCGCCTGCCGAACCTGATCATTACGTGCTCCCGCCACGAGGGCGGCACCTCCGTCTCGGGATCGACGGGTACCCCGGCAGCCTCGGCGAGCAGGTGGGTCCAGACTCGGGGCACCACGTCGACCAGCGCGTATCCGCCGCCACCGGTGGCCAACCACCGGCCCGAGCAGAGCTCGTGGGACAGGCGGTGCAGGACCGCATAGGACGCTCGCTGACCGTCCACGGTGAGCGCCAGGTGTGCGAGCGGGTCCTCGACATGGCTGTCGCAGCCGTGCTGGGTCACCAGCATGTGCGGACGCCATGCGCGCAGCAGCGGCGGGACGACGGCGTGGAAGGCCCGCAGCCATCCGGCGTCCGTGGTTCCGGGGGGCAGGGCCACGTTGACGGCGCTTCCCTCCGCACCCGGTCCGCCGATCTCGTCCGGATACCCAGTCCCGGGGAACAGCGTGCGTGGACTCTCGTGCAGGCTGACGGTCAGCACTCGCGGGTCGTCGTAGAAGATCGCCTGCACGCCGTCGCCGTGGTGGACGTCGACGTCGACGTACGCGATCCGTTCCGCCCCGGCGCCGAGCAGCGCCCGGATCGCGACCGCGACGTCGTTGTACACGCAGAACCCCGACGACCGGTCCGGCATGGCGTGGTGCAGGCCGCCGGTGATGTTCACGCCGTGGGTGACCCGCCCGGCCCACACGGCGAGCGCGGCGTCGACCGAGCCTCCGACCACCGTCGCGCTGGCCTCGTGCATCGACGGGAAGCACGGGTTGTCGTCGGTGCCGAGTCCGTGGTCGAGGTCGTAGATCCCGCGACGCACGGCCGCCACCAGGGCGGGGGTGTGAACGCTGGTGAGCAGATCGTCACCTGCGACGGACGGGGCGACCACGTCGACGTTGGGGTGGTCGAGCACGCCGAGCGCCCGGGCGAGGCGGATGGTCAGGTCGAGCCGGACCGGACTCATCGGGTGCGAGGGGCCGAAGTCGTACCGGGTCAGCGAGTCGTCCCACACGACGTGCACCGACTCCATGACATCGACCTTAGACGTGCTCGCCGTGCTTCACGGCCGGCGGCCAGCGCGCGAGGCCACCTGCGTCCCATGTCCAGGGGCTGTGCCGACGAGGTGTCGGTGAGATCGGGTAGACACGGCGGCATGCGCTGCGGAGTCAGCATGCCCAACGCCGGAGATCCGCGTGACCTGGTCGAGCTCGCGATCGCCGCCGAAAGCGCCGCCTGGGACGGCTTCTTCCTCTGGGACCACCTTCAACTCGACGCGGCGTCGCGTCCCGCGATGCTCGACCCCTGGGTCGTGCTCGGCGCGATCGCCGCGCGGACCACCCGGATCCGAATCGGCGCCATGGTCACCCCGCTCGCCCGCCGGCGGCCATGGAAGCTGGCGAAGGAGATCACAACGCTCGACCACCTCAGCCACGGCCGGGTGATCGTCGGGGTCGGCCTGGGCGTACCGCCGGACATCGAGTACGGCGCGTTCGGCGAGCCCGTCGACGCGCGGGTCCATGCGGCCATGCTCGACGAAGGACTCCCCCTGCTCGACTCCTTCCTCCGCGGCGACCCGGTCGACCACGACGGTGAGCACTACCAGGTTCACGCCCACCTCAGCCCAGCCGCGTTCCAACGGCCGCGGCCGCCCATCTGGGTCGCGGCGACGCTGTCGCACGCACGACCGATCGCGAGGGCGCGCCGGTGGGACGGCATCTTCCCGCTCGGCTCCGGCAACGGCCCACTGTCGGCCGCCGAGCTAGCGGGCCTCGTGGTGACGCTCGACCCACCGGACGGGTACGACGTCGTCGGCCTACTGACTCCCGGTGTCACCACCGACGACCTCGCCCGGGCCGGGGCGACCTGGGCGGTCGACGGCCCGGCCGGCCCCTCAGAGTCGTTCGCCAGCGTCCGTCGCCGGGTCGAGGCCGGTCCTCCGGCCGCACCGGACTGAGACAGCGCCCGTTCCCTTCTCGAGCCGGGCCGCGCCCTGGTGTCAGGGTGCGCCCGGGGCCGGCGTTCCTCTCAGGCTGGGCGGCGACGAGACCGGCGCGGACAGGGACAGGCGCATCGCGAGCTCGTCGATGGCCGGATCGGAGGGAAGCGGTCGGGTCGCTCCGGTGCGGCCGAACCCGTGACGGGCGTACAAGCGCTCGGCCGTGGCGTTACCGCTCGTCACCCACAGCTGGACAGCCTCGGCGCGCTGCTCCGCGGCCCAGCGCACGACCTCGTCCGCGAGCGCGTCACCCACCCCGCATCCGCGCGCCTCGGGCGAGACCCACATGGAGATCAGTTCCACCACACCGTCGCCTTCCGGGTAGCCCGCGGCCATCCCGACGATCCGATCGCCGAGCATCGACAGGCAGGTCATCCCATTCGACGGATCCAGGCGATCCCGCCACTGCTGCTCGGTCCACCCCACCTGGCTCTCGTAGGTCGAGCCGAACGCCGTGGGCGCATCCAGCAGCGCCTGGAGGCGCAGGTCACGCCAGGCCGCCCAGTCCTCGGGTCCGACGCGGGTGATCCTGACCTCGTCACTCATCGCCCGCGGCGGCCAGAGCACGCGACCGGTCGCGTGCCGCCTCGATCGCCGCTAGGAAGTCGGCTCGCACCTTTCCCTCCTCGAGCAGCCGCAACGCCGCTGCGGTGGTGCCGGCAGGCGAGGTGACCCGCTCACGCAGCACGGTGGGGTGCTCGCCGGTCTCGCGCAGCAACTTCGCCGAGCCGACAACGGTCTGGACCACGAGTTCGGTGGCCGTTGCCCGCGGCAGCCCGAGGTGAACGCCGGCTTCGATCATCGCCTCGACGACGAAGAAGACGTAGGCCGGGCCGGTACCCGAGATGGCGGTGACCGCGTCCTGCTGCTTCTCCGGGACCCGCAGGACCCTCCCGGTGGCCCGCAGGAGTTGCTCGGCCTCGTGCAGGTGACCCTCGTCGCACCGCGAACCGGCGGAGATCGCCGCCATGCCCTCGTCGACCAGTGCCGGCGTGTTGGGCATGACCCGAACCACGGCCACACCGTCGGGCAACCGCGACTCGATGTACCGCGTCGTGATTCCCGCCGCGAGGGAGACGACCAGCTGCCCGGGCTGGACATGGTCGGCGATCTCGCCCAGCAGGACACCCATGTCCTGGGGCTTGACCACCAGGACCAGCGTGTCGGCGCGCCGGGCCGCGGTCGGGTTGTCGACGACCTCGACGCCGTAGCGCTCCTCGAGTTCCTTGCCGCGCTCGGTGCGGCGCTCGCTGATGAGCAGGTCCTCGGCCCGCCGTCCCGCCCGCAGCAGGCCGGAGAGCAGCGTTTCACCCATGACTCCGGCGCCGAGGATCGCGACGCTCACCTCGTGCCCACCAGAGAACGCAGGAAGAACGTCACGTTGGCGGGACGTTCCGCCAGGCGACGCATCATGTAGCCGTACCATTCGTGGCCGAAGGGCACGTACACGCGGACGGTCTCGCCCGACCTCGCCAGCCGGCGTTGCTCGTCGGGTCGCACGCCGTAGAGCATCTGGTACTCGTAGCTGCCCTGCTCACGGCGGTAGCGCGCGGCGAGCGACCCTCCGATCTCGATCAGGCGCGGATCGTGAGTGGCGATCATGGGATACCCCTCTCCGGCCAGCAGGACCTTCATGCAGCGGACGTACGAGCGGTCGACGTCGTTGGCCTCCTGGTAGGCGACACTCGCGGGCTCGTTGTACGCGCCCTTGCACAGCCGTACGCGCGAGCCGGCGTAGGCGAGCCGGCGGCAGTCACCCTCCGTGCGATGCAGATAGGCCTGCAGGACCGCGCCGGTCGAAGGGAAGTCGGTGCGCAGGTCGTCGAGGATCGAGAGCGTCGAGTCGGTCGTGGTGTGGTCCTCCATGTCCAGCGTCACGGTTGTTCCCACGTCCGCGGCCGCCTGGCAGATCTCCCGCGCGTTGTCGAGGGCGATCCGTTCGCCGTCGCCGGTCAGGGCCTGCCCCACCGCCGACAGCTTCACCGAAACCTCGGCGGAGGAGGTGAGTCCCGCCTCGTTCAGGCCCTTGAGGAGACTGACGTAGGCGGCCGCCGCCGCCTCGGCCTGCGCCCGGTCCGCGGTGTCCTCGCCGAGGTGATCGATCGTCGCGGTCAGACCATCGGCGACGATCTCGTGGGTGACGCGCACCGCATCATCGGTCTCGGCGCCGGCGATGAACCGGACCACGACGTTGCGCGAGATCGGCGCCTTCTCCACCAGGTTGCGCAGCCGTTCGCTGCGCGAGACACCCAACAGCACCCGCCCCAGCACGCCGATCGACCTCCTCGTCCGTCCCGGCACGCCGTCAGGCTATACGGCACGCGACCGAGGTTCCCGTCCATGCACGCGTCCCACCCGTCGTCCACGAGGGTCAGGGCGTCCGGCGGCGGAGGGTGGCTGCACCGAAGGCGAGCATGCCGACCGCAAAGCCGGCGATGATCGCTGCGTAGCCCCAGACGACCGGCTGGGCCGCCGTCTGCACCTCGCGCATCGCGTCGATCGCGTAGGAAAGCGGGAGGACGTTGGACACGGCGCTGAGCACGTCGGGCATCTCGTCCCTCGGGACCAGCAGTCCGCAGAGGAGGAGCTGTGGCAGCACGAGGGCTGGCATGAACTGGACGACCTGGAACTCGGTGGCGGCGAACGCACTGACGAACAGGCCGAGCGCCATGCCGAGCAGGGCGTCCAGCACGGCGACGGTGACGAGCAGCCAGGTCGGGCCGGCCACGTCCATACCGAGGACGGCAACGGCCAACGTCGACGCGATCAGCGCCTGCAACGTCGCCATCAACCCGAAGGCCAGCGCGTAGCCGATCAGGAAGTCCAGCTTGCCGATGGGCAGTGTCAGCAGCCGCTCCAGCGTCCCCGATGTTCGCTCGCGCAGCGTGGCGACCGAGGTCACGAGGAACATGGCGACGAACGGGAACAGGGCGAGCAGCGCGGGCCCGATCTGGTTGAACACCTGCCCGCCCTCGTACACCCACCAGAGCAGGGTCATCAGGACGGATGGCACCAACAGGAGCAGCACCAGCGTGCGCGGGTCATGGCGCAGCTGCGTGAGCACCCTCCGCGCCGTGGCGATGGTGATGCGGACGTTCATCGGCGCGCTCCCTTGTCGATCAGCTGAAGGAACGCGTGCTCGGCGTCGGCAGCGCCCGTGCTCTCGAGCAGGCCGGCCAGGGTGTCGTCGGCCATCACCCTGCCCTCGCGCAGGAGCAGCAGGCGTGGGCATCGCTCGGCCTCGTCCATGACGTGGCTCGACACGAGGAGCGTGACTCCGTCGTCCGCGAGCGCGTTGAACAGCGTCCACAGGTCTCGACGCAGCACCGGGTCGAGGCCGACCGTCGGCTCGTCCAGCACGAGCAGTTCGGGCTCGCCGAGGAGCGCAACGGCAAGCGACGCCCGTGACTCCTCGCCTCCCGAGAGGTTGTTCACCAGGTCGTCGGCATGCGAGGTGAGATCGACCTGCTCGATCGTCCGGTCCACGGAGGCGCGCGTCGTGCCGAGAACATCGGCGAAGTACCGGAGGTTCTCGCGGACCGTCAGGTCGCCGTAGACGCTGGGCGACTGGGTCATGTAGCCGACCCGACGACGCAACGGGAGCGATCCGGCCGGCAGCCCGAGCACGTCGACCTGACCACCGGCAATCTGCTGGACTCCGACGATGGCTCGCATCAGCGTGGACTTGCCCGAGCCCGACGGCCCCAGCAATCCGGTGAGCGTGCCCGGGCGCACCACCAGGTCGAACTCGTCGAGTACCACCCGGGTGCCGCGCACGACTCGCAACCCGCTGATCCGGATGGCATCGCCTGCTCGCCGCTCGCCGGCCGGTGCCTTGGCTGCCCGGCCAGAGGCGTAATTCATCATACGTTGAATAATTCTCCTCGAACGTACCGGCCGTCAAGCATCCGGGTGGCCATGGCCTCACACGTCGAAGTAGTGCTGGATCACCGGTCCGACCAGGTCCACCAGTTCGGCGTCCGAGATCGACGCCAGTGGCTCGAGCCTGATCACATAGCGCATCAAGGCCAGGCCGATCAGGTGGGAGACCGCAGCCTCGACCCGGAGTTCGCGGTCGGGCAGGTCCAGCCCGGCCACCACCCGGCTGAGGATGGACCGCCGCGCGAACTGGCGGAGCAGCGTAGCCGCCGCTTCATTGCTCATGGCCGAACGCAGCATGGCAAGAATGGGTGCCCGCCGAACCGGATCACCCCACACCGCGAAGAAGGCGCGCACCGCCCGCTCACCGGCGCCGTCCAAAGGTCCCGTGAGGATCTCGCCGGCGACATCCGGAGGTGAGAACGGGAGTTCCATCGCCTCGAGGAACAACTGTTCCTTGGTGCCGAAGTAGTGGTGGACCAGCGCCGGGTCCACGCCCGCCCGCCCGGCAATGGCCCGAATCGACGCCCGGTCGTACGCACGCTCGGCGAACTCGGCCCGAGCCGCCGACAGAATCTCGCCGCGCGTGTCCGGCCCACCGGGACGCCGCCCGGCGCGGCCACGGGCGCGGGGCCGCGCCGGCACACCCGCCTTGATCATGTCGACCTCGCCCACGGAGCCGGCCGCAGACCGGACCTGACCGTGGGCACGCTCATGGAACGGACCCGCGGAGCACCTGCTCGGCGGTGCCGTCGGAGGCGACCGCAAAGGCCGTGTCGACCAGTGCCGTGGCCAGGTTGAGCCGCGCGAAGGCCAGCGCCTCGGCAAGATCCGCCTCCCGCTCGTCCGGTGTGCGCGCCCGCCGGGTCCCGACCTCGACCACGATCGCGCCGGACCAACCCCGCTGAGCGAGCCGCTCGAGCAGCGCGCCACAGGGCTGGTTTCCGCGACCCGGAACCAGGTGTTCGTCGCGTGCCGAGCCGGTGCCGTCGGCGAGGTGGACGTGAGCCAGTCGGTCGCCGAGCGCGTCGGCCATGGCCAGGGCGTTCGAGCCGGACACAGCGGTGTGCGAGAGGTCCAGCGTGTTGTGCGCGTAGGGCTCGTCGGTGGGATCCCAGTCGGGTGCGTATGCGGCGATCTCCCGACCGGCCGCCCGCCATGGGTACATGTTCTCGACCGCGATGGCGATGCCGGTCTCCTTCTCCAGGTCGGCGACGCCGGACACGAAGCGCCGGGCGTAGTCACGCTGCCAGCGGAACGGGGGGTGGACGACGACGGTCGGAGCGCCGAGGCGCCGCGCTGCGTCGACGGTACGGGTGAGACGCTCCCAGGGATCGGGCGACCAGACGCGTTGCGTGATGAGCAGGCAGGGGGCGTGGATCGACAGCACGGGTAGCCGGTGCTGTTGGGCCAGGTCCTCGACCATGCCGATGTCCTGGCTGACCGGGTCGGTCCAGACCATGACCTCCACGCCGTCGTAACCGAGTGACTCGGCCATGTCGAACGCCACGGCGGCGCCCTGCGGGTACACCGACGCGGTCGACAGTCCAACCGGCGCATCGGGAATGCGCAGCATCTCCGTCAGGTCCCGACGTGGTTCGGTCACGGGTCTCAGCGTAGGCGGGTCAGTCGCGCGCCGGCGCGCTATGCATCGGCATCGGGCAGGTTGTCCAGGCGGCGGAGGATCACGCCTTCTCGCAACGCCCAGGGGCAGATGTCCAGCGAGTCGAGGTCGAACAGGTCCATGGCCGCGTCGGCGACGATCGCTCCGGCTAGCAACTGTGGTGCCCGTTTGGTCGATACGCCGGGCAGCCGGGACCGCTCCGCCGCGCCCATCCCGGCGAACCTGGAAACCAGGTCGGCCACGGCGTCGTGCTCGAGCGTGCGGCGGACATACGGGCCCTCATCCGAGGGTGCCGCTCCGGCAGCCCGGGCGATCGAGCGGAACGTCTTGCTCGTCGCGACCGCCTTGTCGGGTCGGCCGAACCTACTGACCAATCCGACCGCCGACGCCACCTGCGCCCGGACGTGGCGGCGCAGTTCGCGGATCTCGGACTTGGGCGGCGGGTCCGCGGTGAACCAGGTGCGGGTGAGCCGGCCCGCACCGAGGGGCAGCGAGGCGGCGGCGTCCGGGTCCTCGTCGATGCCGACCGCGATCTCGAGCGAGCCGCCGCCGATGTCGAGGCACAGCAGGCGCCCACTGGACCACCCGTACCACCGGCGGACGGCCAGGAAGGTCAACCGAGCCTCGTCCTCGCCGCCGAGCACCCGCAGGTCGAGCCCGGTCTTCTCGCGGATGCGCTCGATGACCTTGTCCCCGTTGGTGGCCTCGCGCAGCGCTGACGTCGCGAACGCGAGCATCGACTCCGCGCCCTTGTCCTCGGCGATCTCCATTGCCTCGGCACAGAATGCGACCAGACGGTCGATGCCCTCGCTCGTCACGCGGCCCTTGTCGTCGAGAAGCTCGGACAGGAGCAGCTCGATCTTGTGGCTGTAGGCAGGTAGGGGCCGGGCGCCGGGATACGCGTCGACGAGTAACAGGTGCACGGTGTTCGAGCCCACGTCGAGCACTGCGAGCCGCATGCGACGACGCTACCGTCACTCCGAGACCGCCGGTCGAACGACGGCGACCGGGCAGTCGGCATGGGCCAGCACCTGCTGGCTCACCGATCCCATCAACAAGCCGACGAACCCGCCCAGTCCGCGGGCGCCGACGACCGCCAGTGCACAACCGTGCGACTCGTCGACGAGGACTCCGGCGGGTCGGCCGCGGCCGTGCCGGAACCGCACCGGGACGTCAGGGAACTCCTCGGCGATGACGCGCAGCGGCGCCCAGTAACCGGCCTGCGACGACCCGAGCGGTGCCGTCGCGGGTCGACGTCCTCGATCCGGCTCTCACCTCGGGCCTTGTCGACGGCGACGGCGACCACCCCGCTACCGATCGCGCGGGCGTGGCCGAACGCGAGAACGGCGGCAGCATCGGCCTGTTCCGATGCGTCGTACCCGAGCACGACCTGGCCAGGATGGAGGGGTTCCCCCTCGTCGGACTCGCGGGGCGGGTGGACGACGACGACCGGGCAGTGCGCCCACGGCATGACCTGCATGGCGGTGGAGCCCATGAGCAGTCCCCGGAAGCCCTCGAGTCCCCGGGAACCGAGCACCAGCATGTCTGCACCCGCCGATGCGGACAGCAGGGTCTGGACCGGTGGATCGGGATACCGAAGTGCTCGCACGACGAGGTCGGGTTGGCGCTGCCGAACGGCGGAAGCCGACCCGTCCAGCACCTGTTCATCCTGCTCGGCCTCGACGACGTCGCCTTCGACGTCCGGTCGGGCGAACACGATCGTCAGCTGCACGCGGTAGGCCGCGGCGGTGTCCGCGGCCCAGTCCAGCGCGGCCGTGCTCGCCTCGGACCCGTCGACGCCGACGACCACACCGGCCGGAGCGGCGGGATCGGGCTGTGTCGTCATGGCTTCGCGCTCCTGCCGTGGTCACTCGTCGATCACGAGGGCCGGCGTGTCCTTGTGCAGGGTCTCACCGCGGAAGTACGCCGGATCCTTGGCCCGCCGCGCCAGCATGAACGCCACGCCGATCACGATCAGCCCGAGGCCGAGGATCAGCACGAGCCCGACCCCGCCGATGCTGGCACCGCTCCCGTAGTCGGGTGACGCACTGTCGCGCAAGGTCACCACGAACACGGCCAGCAGCCCGAGACCACCGAGCAGTGGGAACAGCAACTTGAAGACGACGCTCGCCGTGTCGTTGAACAGTTCGTTGCGGAAGTACCAGATGCACGCGAATGCGGTCAGCCCGTAGTAGAAGCAGATCATTATTCCCAGCGAGTGGATGGTGTCGGTCAGGACGTTCTCGCTGGCGAACGTGAGCACCGCGTAGAACAGACCCGCACCGATGCCGGCGGCGATCGTGGCGTAGGACGGCGTGAGGTAGCGGGGGTGCACAGTGGCGAAGCGCGGCGGGAACGCGCGGTAGGTGCCCATCGCCAGCATCGTGCGCGAACTCGGTAGGAAGGTGGTGATCAGGCTCGCGGCACTGGAAGCGATGACAGCGAGGAAGAGGAACAGGTCCAGTGGGCTGCCGAGGACCGGTTCGGCCAGCGCGCCGAACACGTTGTCGGAGATCGTCTCGTTCCCCAGCCCGAGTCCCTCGGTGCCGACGCCCGCGTACATCTGCGTGGCGACGGCGACCAGCAGATACGTCAGCAGGATCGACACCACGCAGAGCAGAGCCGCGCGGCCAGGGATCTTCTCCGACTCCTTGGACTCCTCGTTGACCGTCAGGCTCGTGTCCCATCCCCAGAAGGCGAAGATCGACCCGGACAGGCCGGCCACGAATGCGGAGAGAGTCAAGCCGGACGGGCTGAACCAGTCGAGGCTGAAGCCGAGACCGGTCTCGGAGTCGCCGGCCTTGACGAGTGCGACCAGCGCGAAGATCAGCAGCAGGACCAGTTGGAATCCCACGAGCACGAACTGGACCTTCTCCGTGGTGGTGATGCCGCGGTACGCGACCCACGTGGCGACGGCGAGAAAGGCCAGGCAGGTCAGGACGTTGACCAGCTTGTTCTCCCACAGCGCCCCGAGGTCGGGGTTGTTCAGCAGATCGCCGAGGAACTGGTAGAAGAACTGGACCGCAACGCCGGCCAGGTTCGACAGCACGATCACGGTGGCGAGAACGGCGGCCCACCCACCGGGCCACCCCACGTACGGTCCGAACGCCTTGGTCGTCCAGGT
>Ga0214469_1000060_pt1 | contig 28872 bp, 31 predicted proteins | sample RVTome_10_FD_187340 | JGI IMG/M metagenome (GOLD analysis project Ga0214469, IMG submission 187340) | Soil microbial communities from uranium-contaminated site in the Upper Colorado River Basin, Wyoming, United States - RVT153D57 HiSeq ... | reverse complement strand
GACGGCCTCTGATTGTTCCGACCTGCTCGCGTCAGATCCCCTTACCAAACGGGCCGAAGCGGGCTCAGGTCGGAACAATCACGATGTCGGAACAATCGGCGTTGTTCCGAGGTCGGAACAACACCGAATCTGGATCGGCCGCTGGACGCGCAACCTGCGCCAGATAGCCAGCTATGGCGTGGCCATCCCCCGCTCGGCGCCGCCGTTCTGTGCGTCGCCGAGCCGGCGGTCTGGGATTGGCGCGCTCGCACTACCGCGCTGCGAGCCAGCTACGACACCGAAACGGGCTTCCGAGCCGGCTACTCGATCGGGGCTGCTAGCCACCAGGTGACGCCGGACGGATCGTAGACGCCCGCCGCGCGAGCCTGGCGGGCGGTCCGAGGGTCCGTCCCCTGTTGCGCCGGCGGCCGTGCACGGGCATACGTCTTCTCGACATCCGCGACGTACAGCCGAAGTCCAGCGCGTGGCAGACGCTCAGCACCGCGGCCGCCCGTATCCGGGTGCTCGCCGATCTCGATGAACGTCCTCGCCGACTCGCAGCCTTGGGTGACCTACGCCGCCCGTTGGGGTCGTGTGGCGTTCGAGTTCCGTCGCCTGGAATACGCGCCGATAGAAGTCGATCGCCTCATCGGCGTTGCCGACGATGAGATACGGACGTACGGCTCGGAGGCCTACGGCTTCGTACTCGGACTGCGACGCAGTCGACCCCCTAGCTCTCCACAGAATGACCCTGCGCTGAAGTGCCGGGCCACACCCGCAAACCAGGCGCCGGTGCCTTCGATGCCCGATCGTGCCCCGGAGGCTGCGGGCGCGCCAGTGGCAGCGGCTGGACGTGTTGGTTCTGACGGATGTCATTGTCGGGTCGTGACGGTCTGCACTACCGGGCCTTGAGCTTGATTCGTACCGTGATCGCTATGCCGACAACGAACCGAGCGATGGTGGAAGGAGCTCACGAGATGCCAGCGATCGAGGTCCAGGAGGTTGGCAAGCAATACGACGGGTTCGAGGCGGTACGTGGCATCAGCTTCGAGGTCAGCGAGGGAGAGGTCTTCTGCCTGTTGGGGCCCAACGGCGCCGGCAAGACGACGATGATAGAGATGCTCGAGGGCTACCGTTCGCGTAGCGGCGGGATCGTCTCTGTGCTCGGACACGACCCTGGCCGCGGCGAGCGCGCGTTTCGGGAGCGGATCGGGATCGTCCTGCAGAACTGCGGGGTCCAACCCGAGTTGTCGGTGGCCGAGCTCTTGGAGATGTACGGCCGCTACTACCCGCGCCGGCAGCGGGTCGACGAACTGATCGAGCTCGTCGACCTTGATGCCAGACGAAACGAGCGCGTGAAGGCGCTCTCGGGCGGGCAACAGCGTCGTCTCGATTTCGCGCTCGCGCTCGTCGGTGATCCCGACGTCATCTTCCTCGACGAGCCGACGACCGGGTTCGACCCCGGTGCCCGGCGGCAGGCGTGGTCGACGATCCGCGAGCTCTGTGGCCTCGGGAAGACGGTCCTGTTGACAACACATTTCATGGACGAAGCACAGACGCTCGCAGACCGGATCGCGGTCATGCGGGCCGGCGAGATCATCGCCGCGGGCACGCCGGCCGAGATCGGAGGCCGCAGCGAGGCGCCGAGCGAGATCCGCTTCACGCTGCCGGCGGGTACCGGGACTGCTGACCTGCCGCAACTGGGCGGCGAGGTCTCGCAGGACGGCCACCAGCTGCTCGTGGTCGCTCGCGACGGTGTCGCGGTCGTGAATCGCATCACCGGCTGGGCGCTCGAGCGCGGCGTCGAGCTCGGTGACTTCGCTGTCAGCCAGCCGAGCCTGGAAGACGTCTACCTGCGCATGACCGAAGACACCGAGGAGGTAATCGTACGATGACGACCAACACTGCGACCGGGTTCTCTCCAACGAGTTCGCGCTCGACCGCCGACGACATCGCACTTGCCGGTCGACAGATCCTATATGACCAGCGTTCTTTCTGGCGTAACCGCAGTCGCGCGTTCTTCGCCTTCCTGCTCCCGATCATGTTCCTCGTTATCTTCGGAAGCCTGAACCGCGGCGACACCCTGGAGCATCGCGGCGACATCGCCGCGGACCTCTTCATCGTCCCGGGCCTGCTCGCCTACGGCCTGATCATGGCCACATTCACGAACCTCGCCACCGACCTAGCGATATCGCGCGAGTCCGGCGTGCTCAAGCGGATGCGTGGCACGCCACTCCCGCGCTGGGCGTTCCTGAGCGGGCGGATCGGGTCCGCCACACTGACCGCGATGGCCGTGACCGTCGTAACGCTCATGGTCGGGGGGCTCGCCTACGACGTGCACGTCCGACTCGAAACCCTCCCCGGTCTCGTCCTCGGGCTCGCCTTCGGCACGGCCTGCTTCAGCGCACTCGGGATCGGCGTCAACCGGCTCATCCCGAACGCAGACGCGGCCCCGGCGGTAGCAAACGGTCTCATCCTGCCGCTGACATTCATCTCCGGCGTCTGGGGCGACTTCGGCCCCTTGCCGACGTCGCTGCAGCGACTTGCCGAGACGTTCCCGATCCAGCACTTGGCCAACGCGCTGCAAGTAGCGTTTGACCCGCGCACCGCAGGCCCGGGAATCGTCTGGAGCGACCTGTTGAACCTCACCGTATGGGGAGCGCTCGGAGTCCTCGCCGGACTTCGCTGGCTGCACCGAGATCAGCTCCACGATTGAACCAGGACATGACCGAGAAGGTCGGAACGTGGCGTTTCGAGCAGAGCGACAGAGCCGCTCTGCTCGCCTTTCTCCTCTTCCTGTACTTCCCGCTCGCCGAGCTGCACCGCGAGTCACTCGGGACAGGGCATCGCGCCCTCATCCTCGCCGCGTTCGCGGTGTTCCTCGCAACCTATGTGTCGCTGATGTGGGCCGGCGCAACACCGCTCGCGAACTGGCACGAGTGGATGCGGCTCGGGATCCTCATAGCAATCGCCGTCGCGCTCGCGCTCGACAACAGCGCGGAGTGGGTCGGGCTCTTCATCTACGTGGCGGCCGTAAGCGGACGCCGTCTGCCCTGGCCCTACGCCGTGCCGACGATCCTGGCCAACGCTGCGCTCGCTGCGGCAGCCGGCATCTTCGGTGACTACGAGGTGAATCAGACGATCGCCCTGTCCATCTACGTGCTCGCCGTTGGGTTCATGCTGCTCGCGTTCGCACGCCTCCACCAGGCCAACAGCGAGCTGCGCGAGGCACGCCAGGAGATCGGACGGTTAGCCGTCAATGAGGAACGGCTCCGCTTCGCCCGCGACCTACACGACCTGCTCGGACACAGCCTCTCGGTGATCACGCTCAAGAGCCAGCTCGCTGGACGCCTGGTCGGACATGAGCCGCACCGCGCCGCAACCGAGGTCGCGGAGATCGAACGGATCTCACGCGACGCCCTCCGGGAGGTGCGCGAGGCCGTCGCGGGCTACCGGAAGATGACCCTCCTCGACGAGCTCAACGGCGCGCACACGGCGCTGTTGGCGGCCGGGATCGAGACGACTATCGAACGCGTAGATGTGGCGTTCTCACCCGAGACCGAGGCCATCCTTGCCTGGGCGGTGCGGGAGGCGACGACAAACGTGATCAGCCACAGCGGCGCGCGCCATTGTGAAATCCGGATCAAAGCTGGCCTCACCACCGCCGACGTGGAAGTCCTCGACGACGGAGCCGGCCGGAAAGACCACAGCGGCGGAGGAAGCGGTCTCGCCGGCCTCGCTGAGCGTGTCGGTCCGCACGGGCGGGTAGAGGCCAGCAGGCGTTCCGAGGGCGGCTTCCGACTGCACGTGACGGTGCCGACGGCATGATCCGCGTACTCCTCGCCGAAGACCAAGCAATGGTACGCGGCGCACTTGCCAGCCTCCTCACGTTGGAGACCGACATCGAGATCGTTGCCCAGGTCGACCGCGCCGATCATGTCCTTGACGCAGCGCGGACGGCCCGGCCGGACGTCGCGCTGCTCGACATCGAGATGCCAGGCGGCGACGGATTGACGGCCGCCGCAGAGCTGCGCCGCGAGCTACCCGACTGCCGCGTCCTCATTCTCACGACGTTCGGACGACCCGGCTACCTGAGACGCGCAATGGCCGCCGGCGCAGCCGGGTTCCTACTCAAGGACGCACCGGCGGAGGACCTCGCCGGGGCGATCCGGCGGGCGCTAGCCGGAGACCGGATCTTTGACCCAGGTCTCGCTGCCGCGGCGCTCAGCGAGGGCGAGAGCCCGCTGACGCCCCGCGAGAAGGAGATGCTAGTCACGGCGCGCGACCACCCCACGGTGGCCGATATCGCCCGTGCGGTGCACCTCTCGCCGGGAACCGTCCGCAACTACCTCTCCGCCGCGATGCAGAAGCTCGGTGTCCACACCCGAGCAGAAGCCGTACGACTCGCCGAAGAAAGAGGATGGCTGTGACATCGCCCCTGGCGTTGCCCTGAACGACTCAGTCCTCGACCTCCCGCCCTGTCCGGTGCCAAGCCATCAACCCCAGCGCCATCGGGAGTCATGCCGACCCACCGCAACGGCCCATCCCGGCCCAGCTCTCTCAACCCATCACCCCGGTCGCCCAGAACGACGAGGCGCCTCGAGGTGACCTTGGACCCTGTCCAGCCAAGTGTCATTCCGAGGATGGAGAGCGAACGGATCGAGGGTGATCGGCCCAACTGTGTACGGCCGGGTTGTCGCTTTCGGAGCCGTCTACGATCCGCACGGGATGCGGTGCTCAGACGAGGACGTCACGCGGTCGACATGTTGACAACTCCCGTCTGCGAGTTGTTCGGCATGACCCATCCGGTCGTGCTCGGTGGGATGGGTTTGGGGACCAACCCGGATCTCGTCGCCGCGGTCTCCAACGCGGGAGGGCTCGGCATCCAGGGTTGCGGTGGCCGCCCACCCGAAGAGATCACCCAGCTGGCCGCCACCATCCGGGACCGGACCGATCGGCCGTTCGGCCTCAACCTTCTGCTGTTCATGGCCGGTGAGGCCGAATGGGCCGCGACCCTGGCCACGCGTCCGCCAATCGTGTCGACCGCTTGGGCCAAAGTCGATCAGCCGCTCGCCGAGTTCTTCACCCAAGCGCACGAGGCAGGAGCCAAGGTGCTGCACATGGTGTCCACCGTGTCTGAGGCCGCACGAGCAGCCGAGGCCGGAGCCGACGCGATCGTCGCGCAAGGCACCGAAGGCGGAGGCCACGTCGGCCTGATGGGGACGATGGTGCTCGTTCCGATGGTGGCCCGCGCCGTCGCGCCGGTTCCGGTGATCGCTGCCGGCGGGCTTGCTGACGGCGCCGGCCTCGCCGCAGCGCTGATCCTCGGCGCGCAAGGCGCGCTGTTCGGGACCCGGTTTCTGGCGACCACCGAAGCGTCCATCCCCGATGCCTACAAGCAGGTGCTCGTCGACAGCGACGGCCACAACACGGTGGTGACCGAGCTACCCGATGTCGCCAACTCGACCGTGTGGCCGGGTGCCTACGCTCGCATCGAACGCAACCGGTTCTACGAGACGTGGGCCGGGCGAGAAGGCGAGCTGCGCTACCGCCACGCCGAGGCGGCAGCATCCGCATGGCGAGCACTCGAAGCCGGGGACACCGACAACGCGTTCCTCTACACCGGCCAAACCGCGGGGCTGATCGACACCATCGAACCCGCCCGAGTCATCGTTGAGCAGATCGTCACCGACGCCACCGAACGGCTACGCGGCACCAAGTACACGGGCTGAACCAGTGTGCCGGCACGGCCCGCGCCAAATTCGTTCGGCGTCGGTCCTCGCCGGTGACGACTGCTCAGAACGCCCCGCCGGAACACCCCCGGCACGAGGTCGGCAGCCGCGCCCGATCGGTGCTTCGGGTTAGTCGCTGCCGGTTGAGGGCTCGGTGCCGTTGCCCGGCCGGAACCGACGTGGTCAGCTCACCCTAGTGGTTGATAGCTCAGCTGCTCTTCCCAGTCTGGTGGGCGTCCTTCGGGGGTGAGGTCGAAGAGGTTCCAGAGCGGCTCGAGGGTGCCGACGTGACGGGCATCCTGTCCGGGGTCGCTGGGGGCGTAGAGCAGCTCGGTGCTCCAGAAGTGGCGGATCGCGTCGCCGTCGCGGTGGAACACGTTCAGCATCGGCATCTGTTCGCCGTCTGCAGTCTCGGCGTGGTAGTCACGCTTGAAGCTGTTGGCGGCCGAGGACAGCAGCCGCAGCCTTCGCCAGCCACGCTCGTGAGCGAAGGTGAGGATTCGCGGCAGCGGGGACTTCGCGACCGCCGCGAAGTTGATCTGCTGGGTGACGTGCCAGGCGGCGCCGTCGAGCTGGTCGAGCATGGCCGTGCATGATGGACACGGGCTCTCCTCCAGCGGCAGCAGCGCGGTCTGGCCGGCGGGTGGCCCGGGCCGGTCGTCGCCGGAATGGCGGGGAAACATGAAGTTGTAGATCACGAGCGACTCCTTGCCGGACGCGAATAGCTCCGACAGCCGCACGTCGGTCGGGGCGCCGTCCGCACCCGTGCCCTGGAAGACGTAGTCCTCGGGGACGACGCCTCCTGGGGGAAGCGCGCGTCTCGCCTCAGCCACACCCTCCATGGCGCGGCGCAGCTCGATCTCCCGTTGGAGCAGGCGATCACGCGCCGCTCGGTACTCCGCCGATTCGCCTGGAAACGTCGTGCTCATGGCTGGCCTCCCGCTTCGCGCCCCGCCGCGGGGCTCCCATCCGTGGCGCGGCACGAGGGGGGCATCTCGACGCTCGTCACACGCCCTGGCTTCGGCGAGAGAGTGCTCGCCTACTAGACGGGCCCTGGGCCCGGAATTCATCGCTCCTGTTCCCGAACCAGGCCGCGCGTGCTGGTCGCGCTCACGAGCGAAGCGCACGGCAGTGATGACAGCGGCCACGCGTCGGCACTGCGCGCTCAGAATGAGAGACCGGTCGATGAGGCGGCCGGAGTGGTCCGAGCACGTCGGTCCGATTGCGGAACGATTTCGGCACTCGTCGTCGGAGGACTCCGCGGCCTTCTCAGGTCGGATGACCAACGATGCCGGGAGGCTCAGGACGCCCGAGCTGCGCCGCCGGGCCGTGGCGGTCGCCAATCGCGATCATCATCTGGGCATGGAGTGTCGCGTCGTCGTGTCAGGAGCGCCGGGAACTGGAAAGTCCACTGTGGCAGCCGTCCTCGCCGAGCACCTGGCCGTGCCCATGCTCAGCCTCGACGTCATCAAAGAAGCCCTCGGGGACGCCCTCGGCGTGGGTGACGAGGTGTGGTCGGATCGAGTCGGCGAGGCTGCCGCGGAGGTGTTGTTCCGTCTGGCGGCCTCGTTCCCTGGTGTGGTCGCGGAGGGATGGTGGCGCCGGGCGCGGCGGGACCGTGCGATCGAGGAGTTCGGCGGCTGGATTGAAGTCTTCTGTCGGTGCGATCCTCACGTCGCCGAACAACGTATGCGTGCACGCGTCGGCAGCGGCCGGCACCCGATCCATCGCGACGTGATCAACCACGAGGTACTGGAGCAGGCCAGCGCGGTGGCGGCTTCGATCACCCCGTTGTCGTTGGGTTCTGCGCTCATCGAGGTGGACACGACCCAACCTGCTGAGGTGTTCGCAGTTGTCGCCGCGGTCCGCGCTCTCTTGGAGGGGTAGTGCTGCGACCTCCGGAGCGGGCTCCGGCTGTCACCGCGGTCGATCACGACGAGAGCGCGGCGACTTCGTGGATCGACTTCGCCAACGTGCCGCCCGCTCCCGGCGATCGGGGATGCTGTCGCGGGCGGCCGGCGCTGGCGGCGGTGGAGAGGCGGACGGCTTGCGCGCCCGGGGGCGTGTGGAGCACTGGCCCCGGTTCTTCATGCGTCCAAGGCTTTGAGCATGCGTTTCAGGGCAACCTGGCGGTACGAGGCATCGGCGAGCTCGCGCACCTCGTCCCAGTCGACCGGGCCGGCCCCGAGATCAAGGGCCAGCCAGCCGCTCGGACCGAAGTACGGCGGCGAGTAGAACCGCTCGTCCTCAAACAGCGACGCCCGCTCGTCACTGTCCGGCTTGAAGATCAGACCCCAGGGTCGTTCCTCGGTACCTGAGAAGACGCCGAAGATCTTCTTGCCGGCACGGAATGTCGGTCGCCTCCATGCCTCGACCTCCACTGCTTCGGGGAAAGCGAGGAAGACCTGGCGCACCTCGGCTAGGTACGGGTCGTCGTCCTCGTACATGCGGGGATGAGCCATGTCCCCAGGCTAGGAGACGCCTGACATCGGGTCTCGGTCGAAACGGAACGGGCAGCAGGCGTCGGCGCATCGACAGTTCCGGACCGATCCCGCCAGGCATCGTCAGCGACCCGGTGGCGGCCGACCGGACAGCAGTGACAGGGAGCCAGCGTTCGGGAATTCCAGCGCTGATGACCTGAGGCGGCTGGAAGCCGAGCGTCCAGGTGCCGGGACGGAGCTGCCGATCCCCGGTGTGCCGTCAGGGTTGCCGGCCGCCTACCACCACCGCAGGTTGCCGTCCCCGGCATAGAGGTGACGGTCACCGCTCACGGCGCCGCGCCTGCGGCCAGCCACTCGTCGAACGTGGTGGGCGCGATACGAGCACCCTCGCCGGGCAGCAGCATATCGCCGGCCATCGACGTGCCGAACAGGCCCGACCACGTGGGGACAAGCCGGACCTGGCGGCCGCGTACCTGGTTGGTGCGCCGGGCCATGTCGACGAGGTCCTGGGTCTCGGGGCCGGCGACGTCCGGGCAGCGCGCCTGCGGCTCGCCGGTCGCGACCTCAGCGAGCACGTCGGCGATGTCGGCGGGGGCGATCGGCTGGACGAGCAGCGGTGCAATGGTGGCGACGCCGTTCCGCTCGGTCCAGCTAGTGACCATCGCCGCGAAATCGTGGAACTGGGTGGCCGGGACGATCGTCCAGGGCACCGGACCGGCCTCCACGAGGCGCTCCTGCTCGCGCTTGCCGGCGTAGTGGGCGTTGCCTTCGACCCGATGGATGCCGACGATCGACAGCAGCACGTGGTGGGCCACGCCGGCCCGCTGCTCGGCGGCGAGCAGGCGGCGGGTGGTGGTGCCGAAGTAGCCCACGACCTCGTCGGGATCGGTCACCGTCGCGTTCGTGGTGTCAACGAGCGCCTCGACACCAGCCAGCGCCTCGTCCAGCCCGTCGCCGGTAAGGAGGTCCACGCCCAGCGAGCGGCTGATGCGGACGACGTCGTGCGCGTCCCGCTCGAGCGCGGCGGCGGTGAGTGCGCCGATGTGACCGGTCGCTCCGGCGACTGCGACCCTCATGAAACCTCCCCAGATCGTGTTCTCGTCCACAACAGAACGTAGACAGCGTGAAGCTGCCCGCGAGCACGAATGCTGCGGCGACATAGTGATCGTCACCAACGGCGTCCAGATCGGTCGCCGAAGGGGACGCCCCTTGGTTCACGTCCCGAGTTGGATCCTGGGTCAGTCGGCGGTGGTCGTGTGAGCGAGAATCGCGGCAGCGAGGGGTGCGAGGACGGGCCTGCTCAGCGCGTGTGCCATGCCAGTGATCGTGGTCGGCACGCGCGTGTGCAGCGGGGTTGTCGTGTCGGCCGGCGTAGTCGACCAGACGCTCCTCGAGACGCCGGAACCGGGCGTTGTGCGGTCTCGGCGTCCGGGGCAGGCGCCGCTTACCGCGGTCTCGTGTCATCCGGTCGCATGGTCACGCGGCCGCGCTGGTCGATCACGACGATCGTGTGGGTGGCTTGGTCCAGCAAGGTGACCGCGTGGTCAACGGTGCGAGCGGCCCGCGACGCGTCCGAGAGCATGCTCACGGTGAGTCCGTAGACGTGGGTGCTCATGGCAGACTCCCGTCTTTGTGTAGCCCGACGATGTAGCCGGTCCATGGCTCCGACAGTACGGCGAGGTTGCTGCGGCGTCGTCCTCCGCGTGGAGGTATCGCGACTCGTTCGCCTGGCGTACGTGGCGGTCGTGGCGGTCTGCGACGATCGGCGCGGTACCTGACTGGTTGCAGGCCGTCACCACGAGCCGCGGAGGGCGCGTCGTCTCAGCGCAGTAGCTGAAACTCGTCCGCTGGTGGGACGACGATGAGGGGCCTGGGCCGTCACCGTGGATGCATGTTCGCTTCACTCAATCGACGACCTTGGCTTCGCCGCCTGCTCCTGGTGGGTGTGGCAGGAGCGCTCGTGGTCGGCGCCGCCGTCGCCACGACGGGTGCTTGGCTGTACTCCAGGGCCCGGACCGACACGGTGGGCGACTTGGCCTTCGAGCAGCCGTTGCACATCCCGCCCGTGCTCGACCCGGAGATCGACGCCGAGGGCCGCAAGGTGTTCGGGCTCCGTCTCCAGGAGGGCACGACCGAGCTCGTTCCCGGTCGACAGACCAAGACCTGGGGCGCCAACGGCAGCTACCTCGGCCCGACGCTACGGGCGTCGCGTGGTGACGCGGTCGCCGTCCACGTCGATAACGACTTGCCGGAGTCGACGACGCTCCACTGGCACGGCATGCACCTGCCGGCAGCCGCTGATGGCAACCCGCACCAGCCCATCGAGCCCGGCGCCTCTTGGTCACCGCGCTGGGAGATCGACCAGCCAGCCGCCACCCTGTGGTACCACCCACACCCCCACGGGCAGACCGCCGACCACGTGTACCGGGGCGTCGCCGGAATGTTCCTGATCGACGACGACTCGCCACTCGAGCTGCCCGACGACTACGGCATCGACGATGTGCCGCTGATCGTTCAGGACAAGCGGTTCGGATCGGATGGTTCGCTCGACGACAGTGCGCCGACCTTGAGCACCGTCGGGGTGTTGGGGGACCAGATCCTCATCAACGGCACCCACGACCCCTACTTCGAAGCCACCACATCGCTGGTGCGGTTCCGGGTGCTGAACGCCTCCAACGCCCGGGTCTACAACCTCGGCTTCGCCGACGACCGCGCCTACTGGCTGGTCGGCACCGATTCGGGTCTGCTGGAGCGGCCACACGGCACGACGCGGGTGCAGCTGTCGCCCGGAGAACGGGCCGAGATCGTCGTCGAGGTCGACCCCGGTGAGCGTGCGGTCCTGCGCAGCTACTCACCCGAGCTTGGTGTCGGCTTCCCGCAAGAGCGCTTCAACGGCGGAGACGACACGTTCGACCTGCTGGAGATCCGAGGAGCCGAGGACCTGGCCGACTCCGGCTCGTTGCCCGAGACGCTCGTCGAGATCGACGCCCCCACCGAGGACGAGGCTGTCGAGTCCCGCATCTTCGAGCTCACCAACGCCCACACCATCAACGGCCGAGAGATGGACCTGGGCCGCATCGACCAGGTCGTCGAGGTCGACACCACCGAGGTCTGGGAGGTCACCAACGACCACGGCGCGCCCCACAGCTTCCACCCCCACCTGATCCACTTCTTGGTGCTCGACATCGACGGCGAGGCACCGCCACCACAGCTCCAGGGGTGGAAGGACACGATCTACGTGCCACCCGGGTCGACCATCCGGATCATTGCCCGGTTCGAGGACTACGCCGACCCCGAGACCCCCTACATGTTCCACTGCCACGTCCTGCGACACGAGGACAGGGGGATGATGGGCCAGTTCGTCGTGGTCGAACCCGGTGAGGTCGACACTGCCTCGAGGTCGGTCCGCGCCGAGGGTCGACACGAGCACTGAACGAGGGTGGCTGGCGGCACCCACAGGTACCGCAATCGGAGTACACGTCGGGCTTCGAATGGAGAACGACGAAATACGCCCTGTGGACGACGATCACCACCACGCTTCCGGCGGACACTCGCCCGTGTCGCGGACGCCCAGTCGGCAGGCGCAGATTACCTCCCGTGCGGCAGGCGCACAGCAGCTACCAAAGCCAAGGAGCGAGACAGATGAAGAAAGTGGCCGTGCAGATGTTCGTGTCACTCGACGGCGTCATGGAGGCCCCGGAGAACTGGACGATGCGGTTCTGGAGCGATGACCACGCGAAGTACGCCCACGACCAGCTTCTTGCCTCGGATGCCCTGCTCCTGGGGCGGGTGACGTACCAGCACTTTGCGGCGGCCTGGCCATCACGGACAGGTGACGATTTCGCGGACCGGATGAACGACCTGCCGAAGTACGTCTTCTCACGCACGCTGGATAAGCCTGGGTGGAACGCGATCGTGCTCGACGGGAACGTCAAAGACGAGGTTGTCGAGCTGAAGCAGACGGCAGGAAAGGACATCCTGGTCTACGGCAGTGCCCAGCTCGTGAACGAGCTGGTTCGACATGACCTGATCGACGACTTCCGGCTATGGGTCTTCCCCGTGGTGCTCGGGAGGGGGAAGCGCTTGTTCGAAGATGGGATCGATGTAACGCTGCGGCTCGTCGATACAACGGCGTTCGAGTCCGGTGTTGTCGTCCTCCGCTACGAGCCATCCGGGAGGCCACCACCAGCGTCGTCGGCCCGGGAGCCGCGCCGCCTGGGACTTTGACGACCAGGGTGTCGCGCACCCCAACACCCGGGGTCGTCACTCGGCCCCGGTCGACGGGGCCCGTCCGGTGGGGTGCCGTCCGGCCAGCCCCGTCTGGAAGGCGATGACGACCAGCTGGGCGCGGTCGCGCGCACCGAGCTTCAGGGACGCTCGGTTGACGTGGGTCTTGGCGGTGAGCGGGCTGATGTAGAGGCACTCGCCGATCTCGGCATTGGACAGGCCCTCTGCCACGAGGCTCACGACCTCACGCTCGCGTTCGGTGAGCAGGTCGACTCGGCGGGTGTCCAACGGCACCACGGGACTGCGGGTTGCGAACGCCTCGATCACTCGGCGGGTGATCGACGGGGCGAGCAGCGCCTGGCCGTCGGCGATCAGCCGAACCGCCTCGCGGAGGTCATCGGGTTCGATGTCTTTGACGAGGAAGCCCGACGCCCCGGCCTCGAGCGCGGCAAAGACGTACTCGTCGATCTCGAAGGTGGTCAGGACGACCACGCGCACGTCGGACAGCACCGGGTCGGCAACGATGCGCCGCGTGGCCTCCAGGCCGTCGACGACCGGCATGCGGATGTCCATGAGGATCACGTCGGGGCGATGCTCGATCGCAGTCCGAATCGCCTCTTCTCCGTTGGCCGCCACGGCCACGACCTCGATGTCGTCGGCGTGGTTGAGCAGCGCCCGAAACCCGGCTCGCACCGCCGCCTGGTCTTCGGCGATGACGACGCGAACGGTCACGATCCGGCGTCCAGCGGTAGGTGCGCCCGCACCCCGAAGCCGGCCGGTGCGCGGGGACCGTGCTCGAGCCTGCCGCCGAGCGAACCCACACGCTCGGCCATGCCGTGCAGTCCAAAGCCGGTGCCGTTGGCGGACGGTGGGGCTGTCCCGTCGTCGGCGACCTCCACGAGCAGTTCTTCCTCGCGGAAGCCGAGGCAGACGCGGGCGCGGCTGGCCTCCGCGTGGCGCACGACGTTGGTGAGGGCCTCCTGCACCACACGGTAGGCGGTGAGCTCAACGAGCGACGGCAGGCTCCGTCGTCGTCCAGACCAAGTGAGATCGGTGGCGATCCCGGCGTTCTCGGTGCTTCGCACCAGTTCGGTAATGTCGGCCAGACAAGGGACAGGTGCCAGCTCGGCCCCACCCTCGGGGCTGCGGAGGAGTCCGACGAGTGCCCGCAGCTCGCGGTTCGCCTCCCGTGACGCAGATCGCACCGTGGCGAGCGCCTCGCGGGCCTCGTCGGGCCGGTCCCCGAGCACGTCGGCGGCCACGCTGGTTTGGACGGTCATGACCGAGACGGTATGGGCGATCACGTCGTGGAGCTCGCGGGCGATCCGCAGACGCTCGTCGGTGACCCGGCGCTCGACCTCGCGCTCGCGGTCGGCCTCGGCCCGGCGGGCGCGTGAGTCGGCGTCGGAGGCGAACTCCGCACGCGCCCGCATGCCCTCGCCGAACAGCAAGGCCGAGATCGTCCAGCCGATCGACGTCGTGGCCGCGATCCACCCGCTCCCCGCGATCACGGTTCGCGCCACGGCGATCAGCGAGACCCCGGTGCCGACGAACACCGTCCGGCGAACAGAGCCGGTCAGGGCCACGGTGTACAGGGCGACGAGGAAGGGGATGTTGATCGCCCGGCCTTGGTAGTCGAGGACGTCGCGCCAGACGACCAGCGCCGCGACCGCTACGCCCGCGACGAGGAGCGGGGCGCGGTGGCGCAACAGGAGGGCCAGCGAGGCCACGGCCAGGATCACGAAGCTCAACGCGTCGTGGCTGCGACCCTGCGACGTCAGCGGTTCGCTTCGGCCTTCCACGACGAGGAAGGCCACCACCGCGAGGTACACGGCCGCTGCGGCTAGCTGGCGCCACCGAACGGACACACCGCTCGGTCGGCGAAATGCCGCCATGAGGCAAAGGTAGCAATCCCCTTCGGCCATGCATACGTCCGCCCGTAGTACCTCGTCGTACCGCATCTGGAGTACGCGGGCACGGTGAACGAACAACAACGAAACACGACCTGCCGACGACGACGCGAGCCACGTCCCTGCGGATACTTGTCGGCATGAACGACGCCGCAGCCGACGTCCACATACACAAGCGCTTCGGTGACCGGCTCCAGGTGTTCGCCCGGAATCAACCGGTCTCGGGCGTCATCGACGCCTGCCACGCAGTGAGGCAAGGCGTCTCGACCACGTCCCGAACGGAGAGCCCATGTTGAGAGGCCTCGCACGGCGGTGCTACAGGCGCCGTGGTCCGTCCTCGCCGGCTGGGCCGTGCTCCTGGTCGGCCTGTTCTCACTCAACGCCGCGTTCGGAGGCAAGTTCCTCGACGAGTTCGACCTGCCCGGCTCTGAGAGCCAGGAGGCGGTCGACCTGCTCGAAGAGCACGGCTTCAGTTCCCGTACCGGGTTCTCCGGCCAGATCGTCTTCGAGGCCGACAACGTGGACGATCCGGCCGTTGCACGGGGAATGGAAGGCCTCCTCGCTCAGATGGAAGAGATCATCGCGCCCGGCGAGATCATCAGCTCCTACAGCGAAGAAGGCGACCGCAACGTCAACGACGACCGCACCATCGCCTACGCGGAGGTCAACCTGGCCGACCGCGACAGCGACGAGTACACGCAGGTCGGCGAGGACGCCAGGGCGCTCGTCGACGACACCGACGTGCCGGGCACACGCATCGAGCTGGGTGGCGACATCTTTGTCGAACCCCCCGAGTTCTCCAGCGAGGGCATCGGCTTCGTCGCCGCCATCATCATCCTGCTGATCGCGTTCGGATCGCTGCTCGCCATGGGCCTACCCATCATGACGGCGATCTTCGGTGTCGTCACCGGCATCGCCCTGGTCGGCCTCGCGGTCAACTTCCTCAACATGCCGAGCTTCTCCAACCAAGCCGTGGCCATGATCGGCATCGGCGTCGGCATCGACTACGCGCTCTTCATCGTCACCCGCTACCGCGAGGGCCTGCACGCCGGCATGAACCCCGAGCAGGCCACCGTCCGATCGATCGACACCGCAGGCCGAGCCGTCCTGTTCGCCGGCACCACCGTCGTCATCGCGGTGCTGGGGCTGTTCACCATCGGCCTGCCCATGATCCGCGGTCTGGCGGTGGGCATCTCGATCGGCGTGCTCATGACCATGCTCGCGCCCATCACGCTCCTGCCGGCCGTGCTCGGCTTCGTCGGCCGCGGCATCGACAAGCTCGGCCTGCCGCACCGAGCCCGGGCGGAGGGCGCCGATCACCGGTCGATCTGGTACCGCTGGAGCCGCGTGATCCAACGCCGTCCGTGGCCGGCATTGGTGGTCAGTGCCGTGCTGCTGATCGTGCTCGCCATCCCCCTCCTCGGCATCCGCCTCGGCTCGGCGACGCCGGCAACCGTCCCGAGTCCGACACCACGCGGCAGGCCTACGACCTGATCTCCGAGGGTTTCGGTCCCGGCGCCAACGGCACGCTGCTGCTGGCCGCCGAAACCCTGGCGGTGCAGGCGACATGCAGGCCCTGTCCAGCCTGAGCGAGCAACTCGCCGAGACGCCGGGAGTCGCCTCCGCCTCGCCCCCGCTCGCCACCGCCGGCCGCGGAGCCACCGGCGACGACGCGGCCATCATCATCGTCCAGCCCGACACCTCGCCCCAGGACGAGGACACCGAGACCCTGGTGCACACCCTGCGCGACGACGTCGTCCCACAAGCCCTCGAGGGATCGACCGCCAACGTAAAGGTCGGCGGCGTCACCGCCTCGGTCGTCGACTTCTCCGAGTACACGGCAGACCGTCTGCCCTGGTTCATCAGCGCGGTCCTCGTGCTGTCCTTCATCCTGCTCACTGTCGTGTTCCGCAGCCTCCTGGTGCCGCTCAAGGCCGTGATCATGAACCTGCTATCGGTCGGCGCCGCCTACGGCATACTCGTCGCCGTGTTCCAGTGGGCTGGGGCAACGGGCTAATCGGCCTCGGCAAGGAAGGCCCCGTCGACGCCTGGGTGCCGATGATGCTGTTCGCCGTCATCTTCGGGCTGTCCATGGACTACGAGGTGTTCCTGCTGTCGCGCATCCGTGAGGACTACGACCGCAGCCACGACAACGCCTCTGCCGTAGCCAACGGCCTGGCCGCCACCGCCCGGGTGATCACCGCGGCGGCCGCCATCATGTTCTGCGTCTTCGCGGCGTTCGTCCTCGGCGAAGATCGCTCGCTCAAGATGTTCGGCCTCGGCCTCGCCACCGCCGTCATGCTCGACGCCACCGTGGTGCGGCTCGTGCTGGTGCCGGCCACGATGGAGCTTCTCGGCGACCGCAACTGGTGGCTGCCCCACTGGCTCGACCGCATCCTGCCCGTGGTCCGCGTGGAGCCGAGCGAGGACATAGACGCCGAGCTGCGAGAGCTCGCCCAGCCAGAGCGCACGCGCGTGGCTTCGGGCTGAGATGACCGGAACCAACCACATCGATCGATCCTTGAACAGGACCAACGCTGCCCCAAACACAAGGGCGCAAGGAACGGACATGGACCTCGAGCCGAGAACTGTCGTGGCACCCGTCGACCCCCAACACCTACGAACGGCCGCGCTCGTCGCAGCTCGCGGCATGCGTGACAATCCACTGCACGTCGCGGCCATCGGCGACGACCCCCAGCGCCGCATCGATCTGATGCGGCGCGCCTTCGAGACGGTCCTGCGGTTCGACGGCCGATCCGTGCTCGGTGCTTGGCAGGACGACCGGCTCGTCGGTGTCGCCTCCTACACAGCTGTCGATCACTGCCGGCCAACGGCGCGCCAGCGGCTCGCGCTGGCGCCCGTCGTCGCTAGTGCCCTGTCCGTGATCGTTGGTGGGTCGCGTCCACCTTCTGGCAGCGGCGATCTGTTTTCATCGGGGCATGTCGAAACCTCTGCGGGTCCGTCGTCTGACGGATCATGAAGGCCGCCAGATCCAGCAGATTGTGCGTCGTGGCGGTGGCCGTTCCGAGAAGTCGATCGTGCGGTGGCGCCGGGCGCTGGTGGTGCAGGCTTCCGCGGGTGGCAACACGGTGCCGGTGATCGCCCGGCTGGTGCAGACCTCGGAGGACCGGGTGCGGGAGATGATCCACCGGTTCAACGACATGGGAATGGCGTCCCTGGACCCTCAGTGGGCGGGTGGCCGTCCCCGCCAGATCACGACTGAGGACGAGGCGTTCATCGTCGCGACGGCCACCGCCCGGCCCGAGAGCCTGGGGCAGCCCTTCACGCGGTGGAGCCTGCGCAAGCTCGCCGCCTACCTGGCCGACAACGACGTGCGGCTTGTGGCTGTGGGCCGCGAACGGCTCCGCCAGATCCTCGACGTGCACGACGTGACCTTCCAGCGGACCAAGACGTGGAAGGAGTCCAACGACCCCGACCGGGACGCCAAGCTCGACCGCATCGAGCATGTGTTGGAGCACTACCCGGACCGGTGCTTCGCGTTCGACGAGTTCGGGCCGCTCGCCATCCGCCCGGTCGGCGGCAGCGCGTGGGCGTCAGCGGGCCGGCCCCAGCGGCAGCCGGCGAACTACCACAAGACCCACGGCGTTCGGCAGTTCCACGGCTGCTACTCGATCGGCGACGACGAGCTGTGGGGCGTCGTTCGACGCCAGAAGTCCGCGGTCAACACGCTCGCCGCGCTGCGCTCGATCCGGGCCCGGCGGCCCGATAGCCAGCAGATCTACGTGATCCTCGACAACCTCTCGGCCCACAAGGGCCCAGCCATCCGGGCCTGGGCCAAGCGGAACAAGGTTGAGCTGTGCTTCACGCCGACCTACAGCTCATGGGCCAACCCCATCGAAGCCCACTTCGGGCCGCTACGCGAGTTCGTCCTGAACAACTCGAACCACCCCAACCACGTCGTCCTCACCCACCGGCTGCACGCCCACCTGCGGTGGCGCAACGCGAATGCCCGCGGTCAGCGGCGACAGTGGGATCACAGCTGCAGAACACTTCGACGATCGCCCCCGGCCGGCTCGACGAACGCGCGAAGGCTGATGACGACCGACGCGCCGACCGCCGTGACGGCACCCACGACAAGCAGGTTGTCGAATCCGTCCTGAGAAGCGCTGGCCTCCTCAACCACCTGGCGTAGCCGGGGACGACGCCGGAGTGGCCGCGCCCCGACCCGCTCGTCGCGGGAGCCGCGCGCGGCCAGCCTACGAGAGGAGTCGTCGTGAGCAGAGAGACGGGAATCGCCGAGGACTTCATCCGGGCGCAGGCGCGGACCCTGCACCATTACGGTGTCGACGCCGAGTCCCGCTTCATCGACGTGGACGCGGTCGGGCGGGCCCACGTCCTCGTGGCCGGGCAGGGCCCGCCGGTGATGCTGGTGATCGGCGGCGGGCTCCCCGCCGCGATGTGGGCACCGCTGATGGCCGAGCTGGGCGGGTTCACGCTCCACGCGGTCGACCTTCCCGGGCTGGGCGTCACCGGACCGGCGGCCTTCTCGGCCATCACGGTCAGGTCGTTCGCAGTCGACTTCCTCGACCAGGTGCGCGCCGGGCTCGGCCTGGACCGCCCGGTCGTCGTCGGCCAGTCGATCGGCGGGCAGTGGTCGACGTGGATGGCTCTCGACCGACCCGACCAGGTTCCGGCCTTGGCCCTGGTCGCCTGTCCCGCCGCCATGCTCGGCACCTCGGCCCCGCTGCCGCTCCGGCTGGTGTCGGTCCCGGGTCTCGGACGGTTGATGACCGGCCTCGTCCCGCCCTCGCCCGCCCAGATCGACCGATTGGCCCGAGCCGCCGGCGAGGACTTCACCGGCAACCCCGAGCTGCGGGCCCTCCTCCTCGCCGCCCATCGGTTGCCGACGTGGAGCCCGTCACTCATCACCACCGTACGCTCGGTGGTCAGCATCCGCGGCGCGCCCGCAGGTCGCCCTGACACCCGACGAGCTCGCCCGCATCGACCAACCGGTGCAGCTCGTGTGGGGCGAGGACGACACGTTCGGACCACCGGCGGTCGGCGAGCGAGCCGCCGACCTGATCCCCGACGCGGACCTCCACGTGGTCCCGGGTGGGCACGGGCCCTGGTTCCGCCACGCCCAAGACGTCGGTGAGCGGCTCGCTCCCTTCCTCCGCAAGCACAGCGGGCCCGGCTACGCGACAGTGCGGTCCAGGAGGTGGCGGTTCTTGGCGACCGAGCCGGGGAGGAGCGAGAAATGGACCTGGCCGTCATCGTCGACCGCGACGATGCGGACGACCGCTCGGCCGTAGCGATCGCCAGCATTCCCAGGTCATCCATGTCCATGGCCGCAACGCCGACGTGGCGGTCAGCGAGATCCGACGGGTCGCTGCCAGCGACGTCCACCGGCCCAGATCCCGCTCAAGCTCGCACCCTGATCGGGAGTCCCGGTACTGCCGGCCGGCGGTGCACGGCGCGACCCGAGTTGGCGGAGTTCCCGCACCCCGGGTGAGCCGAGACCTGATCTACACCGAGGATTGACGAGATCCCGAGGGCGCTCCGCGACGATCACCCCGTGTCGTGCCCGGTCCCGCAGACGGCCGGCGACCGAGCCACTCACGTGCTCGGTGTGAAGGCGCGGTAGTCGCTGCGGCTGACGGAGCCGCCGGCGAGCGTGCTGTCGTCTCGTGGAACCTCGACCTGCTCGCCGTCGAGGGTGAAGGCGACCTGGCCGATGCCCGGTCGCGCGGTCGCGGTGAAGACGATCTGCGCCAAGGCGATGAGCTGGTCGGAGCCGCCGATGTCGGCGAACGCCGGTGTGAGGTCGACGGCTGCGACGCCACCCTCGGATCCGACGGAGGCGATGCCGTCGGCATCTGCGAGCGCGCTCACGAGGTCGGCGCCGGACTCGCGCACGGTCGGTCCGATCTCAAGTTCGGCGAGCACCGCCCGCAGGGCGGCGTCGTTCAGCCGCCGTTCGACCGGGACCAGGCGCTCGTCGTTCTCGGAGTACAGGTAGATCTCGACCGCCACCCGTCCCGCCGGGCTGGCGCCTGACACCGGCTCGCGGTCAGGGTCGAGCAGGCCGAAGGGGACGTCCGCCCGCGTGGTGCGCCGGGCGGAGTCCTCGGTCGGGACACCGCACGCGGCGAGAACCACGATCAGGCCGAGGAGTGGCGCAAGGTGCCGGCGCATCATGGCGGCGGGCCTCCGGCCGGGATGTCGATGACGAACCGGGCGCCACCGCCATCCGCGGATTCGACCGAGACCCGCCCGCCGTGGAGGTGCGCGTGCTCGTCGACGAGCGCGAGCCCGAGCCCGGTTCCGGGGGTGGAGCTGCTCCGGGCGTGCGCACCCCGGGCGAAGCGGCCGAACACGTGCGTGCGTTCATGGTCGGGTACCCCGGGCCCGTCGTCCTCGACGGCGATGCGCAGCATGCCGTCGACGCGGCTGAGCTCGATCCGTGTGGGGCCCCGGGCGTAGCGATCGGCGTTCTCGAGCAGGTTCACGATCATCTGGCCCAGTCGGCGCTTGTCGGCCTGCACGACGTCGGGGGTGTCGGCTGCGACGTCGACCTCGACCCCGTCCGCGCCGGTCATCGCCAGGACGGCATCGATCAACGCCCGCGGTCGGACGGGTTCGAGCTGCAGTTCGGTCTGGCCTGCGTCGACGCGGGAGATCTCGAGGAGATCGGAGGCGAGCCGCTGGAATCCTTGTGTGCGCTCCCGGAGGTGGTCGAGTGCGTCGTCGACGGCGTCCGGGTCACGGCTGCGTCGACGTGCGACCTCGATGGAGGACAGCATCGCGGCGAGTGGCGAACGCAGCTCGTGACTGACGTCGGACGTGAACCGGTGCTCCCGCTCGATCCGTTGCTCGACAGCGTCGGCCATCCGGTTGAACGCCCGCTGCATCGGCGCGAGGTCCCGATCACTCGAGGCGTCAAGACGGGTGTCGAGGCTTCCGTCCGCGATCTCGGCCGACGCTGTGGCCATGCGACGCAGTGGCCGCAGCACTCGCCCGCTCGCGTACCAGCCGGCGAGCGCAGCCAGTCCGGTGGCGGCGACGGCGCCGAGGGCCAGGCCGGTGCCGAGGTCGCCGAGCGAGCCGTCGATGTCCTCGAGGGAGACCAGCTCGAAGTACTGCGCACCGGGCTCGGCGATCGGGACGCCCACGGCCACATGGGGTACGCCGTCGACGGCGACGAGCTGTCGGCCGGCATCGCCGGACTCGACGAGGTCGGTGAGGGATGCGGGTAGCTGGTCCGGGCTGGCGTTCACCGATCCAGTGAACCACTGCCCGTCGAGGCGGGCGATCGCTCGTGATCCGACGTTCCCCTCGAGGGACGACAGCAGCCTGTTGATGTCAGGGTCCGCACCGCGAAGCCCGCTGCGCAGCAGACGGGCGTTGACGTAGGTCTGCGCGGTCGCGCGGTCCTGGCGGTCCTCGATCAGCTCGGAGCGGGTCAGCTCGTAGGCTAGTGCCGCGAGACCGGCCGCCAGGCACAGCGCGATCGCCGCCCAGGCAACAGTTGCTCGGGCCCGCAGCCCGAGTCGTCCGATACGGCCCACGAACTCACGACCCTATCCAGGCCGGGGCCCGGGTGCGCGCGCGACGCGCGGCCGGAGCGTGACATCCGTGATCACGATCGGAGACGGCGGGCGACCTGGACGACGGCCAGCGGGAGCAGACCGAGCCCGATGGCGACGACGTAGCCACGAGCCCGCACCGTCGTCAGCCCGAGGAGCTCCCGCAGCGGCGGGATAGCGAGGGCACACAGCTCGAGCGCGAACGTGATGGCCAGCGCGGCCCACAGCCACGGGTTCGATGGGGCGCCTCGGAACCCGGAGCCGCGCTCGAGAACACGAGCGTCACCGTGAGCACCGTCATGCACGGGCACTACCCGCTGCGTCGGCGGCGGATGCGCGCCACCAGGGTCTCGCTCAGCTCTGGCGGACCTTCATGACCACCCGGAGGACGTCGTGCTCATACGGTCGTACGACAAGCCCTCTCTCGCTTCGCGTCGGGTGGGGACGTGCGTCAACCGCACCCCATCCGGCTACGCCGAACGGTCACACCGGCTGAGGAACGCCAGTGAGTACCTGCCCAAGGACACCGATCTGCCGCCGACCTGCCCCGGCCTCGCGACCGTAGGGGCTTGACCAGCTTCGGCTCGGCACCGGCCTTGCCGGCCTGCCTCGGATCGCCGGCTTGCCGCGTGAAGGCCGGACCGATCCAGCGACGCGCTGCGCGGCGGCCGGCTCAGAGGAGGTTCCCGGTCGGGCTGGGGCGTGCCCTCATGACGGCGGGAAACGCCTCGTCAGATCCTGTGCGCACAACTCGTAGTCGGAGGAGTGATCATGATCCGTACAGGACAGCAAACAACCACATCTCCAACGTCTTCGCCAAGCTCTATGTGGCGGACCGAGCCCAGGCCATCGTCACTGCCCGTGACGCCGGCCTGGGCCGTCGAGCCGGCGACCCCTAGTCTTGCGAGCCGTTGGTTCGCTGGTTTCGTTCGATGCCAAGCCCATATCGCGCCGGCCGGCGATGACCCGAGGTCGAGCTGGTCGACACGGGGCGGACGTCACCCACGCCCGCGCCACCCACTCGCCTGCCATCACCACCCCAACATCCGGAACCAGCCATGACCCCGCCATGCACGGACGGATCACGGCCCCGAACTCCGGGTATTTTGCTCAGAAGCAGCCCGCTCAGGTGTCAGGGAGGCCGAAGCCCTCCTCCATTTGAAACTCGCCATAGGTCGGCGCCCCGGCGGGCTGGTACGTCGCTAGCACGGTGCCCTTGCCCATGGGCCTGGCGTCGACCAGCCGCAGGGCGGTTGGTGCTGCGCCGGGTTCGAACAGCTGCTTGCCGGCGCCCAGCACCACTGGCTCGATGAAGAGCCGGTACTCGTCGATGAGCCCGTGGGTGTGCAGTGTCTGGGCCAGCCGGGCACTCCCGTGGACCTGGATCTCGCCTGCGTACTGCTCCTTGAGCTTGGCCACCTCGGCCGGGACGTCGCCGCGGATGATCGTGGTCGGCTCCCAGTCGGCCTCGTCCAGTGTCGTCGAGACGACGTATTTGGGCAGCGTGTTGAGCCGCGACGCCACCGGGTCGTCCTCGTCGGGGAAGGTGGGCCAGCTGGCGGCGAAGATCTCGTAGGTCCGCCGCCCAAGGAGGATCGCCCCGGCCTTGGCGAACGCATCGTCGATCACCTCGCCCATGTCCTCGCTGAAGTAGGGGAAGCTCCAGCCGCCGTGTTCGAACCCGCCGTCGCGGTCCTCGTCCGGGCCGCCGGGTGCCTGCATCACCCCGTCGAGGGTCATGAAGGTTGCAATGGTGAGGGTGCCCATATGTGTTTGCTCCTGACCTGAGCCGTCGGGAGTGGTCACCGGGTAGGACGGCGGGGGCCGCCGGAACTCATCGGGCAGTGGGCCGGACGCCGCTGTACCGGAAGGCCCACTGGGGTGCGCGATCTCGAGGCCGCCCGATTGGTGGCGCTCGATGGACTCGAGATGCTGGCAGGCCCGGAGTCCGAACCGGATTTGGTCTCCGTCGTTGTCGTGGCTTGCCGATCATCTTGTCGGCGAGGCCCGCCCCCGTCACCACCCTCGACTGGGTGTCAGAACGACGCCAGACCAACCTGCCGACCGTCTGGCGAATCCACCCCGACATCAACCACCCCGGCGTCGTCGGCTCCGGTGGCGCCGAGGCCCTCTCTTGGACCATCGACCAACTCGACGGCAGCACGACACCCCGACGACGGCCCAAACCCCCTCGACATCACCAGCACCAGCCAACGCAAGAAACCCCTGGCCAGGCCAGGGGCTCCTGGAGCGGACGACGGGACTCGAACCCGCGACCCTCACCTGGGCAATGAGGCCGTGTGAGGGTCCTTCCGGGCGCGTTTGCCCTTGTGGTAGAAGGTGTGTCGAGCGTGCTCTCGCTGCCGGGCACAGGTTTCGGGCACAAAGTTGCCCACGGCGGCCATCCGTAGCAGCCCGTACCGCTGCGTACCACGAGGTGGTCGGCTGTCATGCCCCGCTACCGCAAGAAGCCGCTCGCCCAGCTCGAGCACGGCTCGCGCATCTACGCCCCGTCCGCCGGCGAGGCCCGCTACCGTGTGGTCGCCACCGACCCCGTCTCCGGTGAGCGGATCTTCGTCAAGTGCCGCACCGAAGACATCGCCCGCGCGAAGGCACGTGAGCTCGAGCAGTTCATTGCACGCCGCGCCCATTCGCGACCCGCAGGACGCCGGCCCACGCACCTTGGAGCGACTCGCCGCCAGCTACATCGAGGACCACCTGTCGGGCCTGTCGGTGCGGTTCCGCGAGAAGCAGAACTACCTCCTGGACCGCTGGGTACTCCCGCGCCTCGGCGCCCGCACCGTCACCGCGTGGACCCCGGCCGACTCCGCCGCGGTGATCGCCGCTGTGCGCCGGGCCGGCGCCTCGGACGCGTTGGTGCAAGACGTCGGCACGGTCATGCGCGCGCTCGTGACGCACGCGCGGCGGCTGCGGTGGCTGACCGCCCAGAGCGAGAACCCCATGTCGATGGTCCGGTACGCCAAAGCCGCCTCGATCCAAGGCGCCGCGTCGGTCTACGTGCCCCGGTCCTCGCTGCCGACCGACGAACAGTGCGCCGCGCTCTTCCAAGCGATGGAGGGCCTCGGGCACCGACGGTTGGCGATCGCCATGCGCCTCTGCCACCGCGCCGGGCTGCGCTGGGGCGAACTCATCGCGCTCCAACCCCACGACATCCAGTTCCAGCCAGCCCGCATCGTGCACGTCCGCCGCGCCGTCGAACAACCCAGGCGGGGACCGGCCAGGCTGAAGGCGCCGGAGAACGGCAAAATCCGTACGTCGATCTTCCCCAAGAGCCTGACCGACGACCTCGCCGACCTGGTCGAAGACACACTCGGCCGTGACGGCCCTGAAGGCCTGCTCCTTCCGAGCGCCTCGGGGCGAATCATGCGGCGCAGCAACTTCCAACAGATCTGGATCCGCGCCGCCGACGGTGCCGGATGGCCCATGACCGCCCCGCTTCAGCGCACTGCGGGCTACGGGCAGGCCAACAAGGGCCGGCGCTGGACCGGCGCCGCCAAATGGTCACCCCAGGATCTGCGCCACGTTGCCGCCTGCTGGATGCTGTTCGACCTCGGCCTCGACCCCGCTGTCGTCGCCGGCAAACTCGGGCACGCCGATCCCAACTTCACTATCCGCCGCTACATCGGCGTCCGCGGCCACCTGCCCGGACAACCCATGACCTCTCACCGCGCGCGTGGTGACGCCCGGCCCGGCGTCGGCGGCGCCCCGCTTCCGGGTCCGGCCCGACGACCCCGGAGAGCGGTCCACCCTCGGGCCACTCCGCAGCCGATACTTGGCTGGGCGAGGGCACAATCGGGACATATGAGGGCCTTACGGTCCGCCGCACCGCGGGCGAGCGGGACGGACGTGGCCGGATGCGCCGCAACGCCGCAGGTCGCCGGAGGCTTCGCTATCGCTGAGGCATTCGACCCTCGCGAGCCTCACCTTTCCACGGTGATGCTCTACCCGGGTCAGCGGCGATCGTGGAATGCCCTCTGAGCAGGCCTTTCGAGCGGACGACGGGACTCGAACCCGCGACCCTCACCTTGGCAAGGCCCTCTGTTGCGTCCGCTTCGGTCGCTTCTGACCCGTGAGGTGCGCCTTCGTTCACCCGGTCGCCCGCCAAGCCTGTTCACGTCCATCCTGTCGTAGAGCGCTCTACTTGCGTGACCGGGCCGGTCGTGTCACCTCCCGGCTACGCTGTAGTAGACGTAGCGAGTAGGAGATCCGATGACCAAAGGCCAGCCATTCAGCGTGCGCCTCGAAGAGCGAACCGAAAGGCTCATCGAGGCAGAGGCGCGGCGGACACGACGCACGAAGAGCGCAGTCGTCGAGGCCTTCACCGAGGAGACCGCGCGGACCCGGCGGTTCCCGGGCATCGCGTTCCGTGGCGACGATGCGCGACGTCGCGCCTGGGTGATCGGAACCGGCCTCGACGTATGGGAGATCATCCACATGCTCGAGGACTTTGGATCGCCCGAAGCGCTGGCCGCCGACATGCCGCTGTCGCTGTCGCATGTGCGTCTCGCAATGGCATACCGAGAGGCATATCCAGACGAGATCGACGAGGCGATCGCCGATAACCGCCGGCCGGTGGACGACGTCGATGTTCTGTTCCCGTTCATCGACGTTGCGAGCGCGTGAGAGGTGCGGCTGCTCCTCGACGCCAACCTGTCACCCAGGCGCGTCGGCTCCGCCCTCGAAAAGCGCGGGCACGACGTGCTGAGTCTGGCGTCCGACGCAACGTTGGGTGCGCTGGACGATCCGCAGGTGCTTGAGCTCGCCGCACGGGAGGACCGCATCGTGGTGACACGCAACTCCCGGGACTTTGCACCACTGCTGCGGGAGTGGGCCGAGGCCGACCGCCATCACGCCGGCTGCATTCTGATCTGGACACTCGGCCACCACGAGTTCGGCGCGATCATCAAGGGCATCGACCGGCTGCTGCGCGAGCGCCCCGACGCAGAGCAATGGCGGGACCTCGCGGTCGCGTTGTAAGGACGGTCCAGAGCCCGAAACCCCAGGTCAAACGCACGAAACCCCTGGTCAGGCCAGGGGGTTCCATGGAGCGGACGACGGGACTCGAACCCGCGACCCTCACCTTGGCAATGAGACCGTGGGAGGGTCCTTCCGGGCGCGTTTGCCCTTGTGGTAGAAGGTGGGGCGAGCGTGCTCTCGCTGCCGGGCACAGGTTTCGGGCACAGAGTTGCCTACGGCGGCCATCCGTAGCAGCCGGTACCGCTGCGTACCACGAGGTGGTCTCCTGTCATGCCCCGCTATCGCAAGAAGCCGCTCGCCCAGCTCGAGCACGGCACCCGCATCTACGCACCCTTCGGCCAGCGAGGCCCGCCATCGGGTGGTCGCCACCGACCCGGTGTCGGGGGAGCGGATCTTCGTGAAGTGCCGCACCGAGGACCAAGCGCGTGCCAAGGCCCGTGAGCTCGAGCAATTCATCGCCCAGTCCGCGCCGATCCGCGACCCGCAGGATGCCGGGCCGCGGTCGGTGGACCGGCTCGCCGCCCGCTACGCCGAGGATCACCTGTCGGGCTTGTCGCTGCGGTTCCGAGAGAAGCAGACCTACCTGCTGGCCCGCTGGGTGCTCCCCCGCCTCGGCGCCCGCGCCGTCACCGCCTGGACCCCGGCCGACTCCGCGGCGGTGATCGCCGCGGTGCGTCGGGCCGGCGGCTCGGACACGCTGGTGCAGGACATCAGCGCGGTCATGCGGGCGCTGGTCACGCACGCCCGGCGGCTGCGGTGGCTGACCGCCCAGAGCGAGGACCCGGTGTGGATGGTCCGCTATGCCAAGGCCGCCTCCATCCAAGGCGCTGCGTCGGTGTAGGTGCCCCGCTCGGCCCTGCCGACCGATGAGCAGTGCACGGCGCTGTTCGACGCCATGGAGGGCCTCGGGCATCGACGGTGGGCGATCGCCATGCGCCTCACCCACCGGACCGGCCTGCGCTGGGGAGAACTCGTGGCGCTGCAAGGCCACGACATCGAGTTCGAACCGGCCCGGGTCGTGCACGTGCGTCGGGCCGTCGAACAACCCACCCGGGGACCGGCCAGGCTCAAGGCACCGGAATGGCAAGGTTCGCACCACGATCTTCCCCAAGAGCCTCGTCGACGACCTGGCCGAAATCGTCGACGCAGTGGTCGGCCGAGAGGGACCAGAGGGTCTGCTGTTCACCAGCGCTTCGGGTCGGATCATGCGACGCAGCAACGTCCAGCCGGTCTGGATCCGCGCCGCCGACGCCGCCCGCTGGCCCATGACCGCACCGCTGCAGCGCACCGCCGGCCACGGCCAGACCAACAAGGGCTGGCGCTGGACCGGCGCCGCGCGGGGGGAAAGCATGTGACCGTGCACTCCTGTCGGCTGGTGTCGCTCGAATTCCGGCACCTCGTGGCGGTGGAGTACGAGGTGAGCGTCGATCGCGCCTCACCAATGTCGGTCTTGTCGCGCACGATCAACCGCATCGATCAGCGTTCGCAACGACGGGAGGCACTGGATGCTCGGCTCGGCAGCCAGCTCGAACATCGCGTGCTGAACGGCCAGCTGGCCGAGGATCGCGCCGGCCGTGCGGTCTTGGCGTACGTGACGACGAACAGCCAGATGACCTTGGCGATGGGCATCGAGCACGTCGTCGAGACCGCGAACCGCTGCGAAACGACCAGCAGCGTCACGCCCGACCTCTCAGAGTTCGTGATCACGGCGGAGGCCGAGGCAGGCGTCCCCATCCGGATCGTGAAGTACGTCGCCTTCCAGACATCGCGCAGCGTCCCTGCCCGCGATCTGGTTCCCCGCTGCGAGCGCACCCTCGACCGAGCAGTGCGAGTGGGCTTCCAGGCGCTCGCCACCGCCCAACGAGCGAATCTCGACCGGTTCTGGTCGCGAGCGGACGTCGAGATCACGGATCCGCTCAACCGAGTGCGCGCACAACAAGCCGTCCGGTGGAACCTCTTCCAGCTGGCACAGGCGACGTGGCGCACCGAGGGCGCCGGCGTGCCGGCGAAGGGCCTCACGTCGGCTGCCTACGACGGC
>Ga0214469_1000059_pt1 | contig 29096 bp, 25 predicted proteins | sample RVTome_10_FD_187340 | JGI IMG/M metagenome (GOLD analysis project Ga0214469, IMG submission 187340) | Soil microbial communities from uranium-contaminated site in the Upper Colorado River Basin, Wyoming, United States - RVT153D57 HiSeq ... | reverse complement strand
GCATCGTCGGCGAGACCGGCGGCAAGGACTTCGTCGTCGCACACCCGAGTGCAGACCTGGAGGTACTGACCACCGCACTGGTTCGCGGAGCGTACGAGTACCAGGGTCAGAAGTGCTCGGCCGCGTCTCGTGCGTACCTGCCGCGCAGCATCTGGGACCGGATGAAGGACGATTTCGTCTCGCTCACCGAGTCGCTTCCGATGGGTGACGTCGTCGACTTCTCCAACTTCATCGGCGCCGTCATCGACGACCGCGCGTTTGCCAAGCACAAGGCGGCTCTCGATCGCGCCCGCGACCACGACGGCACTACCGTGCTGGCCGGCGGCACCGCCGACGACTCGGAGGGCTATTTCGTCAAGCCCACCATCCTGGAGAGCGCTGACCCGCAGGACGAGGTGTTCACCACTGAGTACTTCGGGCCGATCCTGTCGGTGTACGTGTACGACGACGGCGACTACGACCGGATGCTCACCCAGATGGAGTCGGTCGCACCGCAGGCACTGACCGGCGCCATCATCGCCCAGGATCGGGCGGCCATTGCGCACGCGACAGAGGCGCTGCGATACGCAGCGGGAAACTTCTATGTCAACGACAAGCCGACCGGCGCTGTGGTGGGGCAGCAGCCGTTCGGTGGCGCCCGAGCGAGCGGCACCAACGACAAGGCGGGGGCCGCCCAGAACCTGCTCCGCTGGACGAGCACCCGGTCCATCAAGGAGACTTTCGACCCACCACGTGCACATGCGTATCCTCATATGGGCTAACCGGCCCGAGGTACTGGTTGACGACGAGGGGATTCCATCGTGATGGAGGACCGGCTGCCGACCCGCCCACTTGTCCTGCGCGCCGTTCGGCTGCTTTCGCAGCCCCGCCGGAGCGCCGCCGACAGCGGGCTGGTCACCGCCGTCGCGCTGCGGTTAGCAGCGTTCGACAGCGACAGCGACACTGCTGAACGACTCATTTCGGCCTCGGACCGGGTGATCGCCGGCGTCTCCGGCCTGATCGGCGAGCAGGCGCCTGCGGCCGACTGGAGCGACACCGCCGAGGCGCTGGCCATGGAGATCGCGGGACGGCCGCTCTCGCGGCGTCATCTGGTCGCATCGCGATCCACGCTGGGGTCGGCCGACAAGCTGATCGACCTGTCCGACCGGCTGCGGCGCACCGCCGAAGAGCCGATCGACCGGGACGATCTCGGCCGCGCGCTGGCGTTGGCGGTCACCGGCCCGTCGGAGATGCTCGACGCGCTGATCGAACGCGAGCGCGCCGCCGAGGCCGAGCGCCGGTCCGCGCGTCCCGAACCGGCCGCCGCGTCGGCTCGCCCGGCGCCCGCGCGGCCGACCACGGGCGACCGCGGCGTGTCCCTTCGCGCGCTGGACGGCGGACTGCCCGGCCGCTAATCTTCCGGCCGCCCCCGGTTGATCACGTTCGGCAGGTATATCCCTGCCGTACCAGGCGCACGCGGGTGGTACGGCACCGACGAGCCTGGTGGGGCGGCCCATCCGCTGAAGCGACAGGAGCCGGCCGGGACCCTGCTGATCACAGAGCGGACTCTTAGCGGGAGCCGAGCCACTCCTTGCCGACCTGCTCCTCACGCCTGGCGGCTTCCATGAGTCCGCCGTGCACCGCCTGTTCGATCTTGCCTCCGACGAACGGCACTGACGCCTTGATCTTGCCGGCGATGGACATGACGCTGCCGGTGCCGTCGGGAGTCAGGCTCAGCGTGCCGCGCAGCGTCACGGGTGCGCCGACCAAGTCGATCGCTATGGTTCCGGTCCGCGACCCGTCCGGCGCGGCCGGCTCCCACCCATCGGTCTGCTGCAAATCGATCGTGTCTCCTACGAAGCGGCGGACGAAGTCCGGCACGTCCGGCGGCATGACCCGCAGCAGCCGGATGGTCACCTGATCACCTTCGCGGATCACGGACACCTCGTGCCGGATCGCATTCGCAGCGCGGGCCTTGCGCCCGATGTACTCCTCGTCCGTCAGCATCGCGAAGACCGTGGCCGGGTCGGCGTCGAAGCGCAGCTGAGTTCGCAGGTCCATGCCTACCATCCTCGTCGATCTGCCACGGGCGTGACCGCCGAAGGTACCAGTTGTCGGTTAAGCGTCAGAGGCGGACGTCCCACCACATGGCTCACAGGTGAGGCATTAGGGTCGGAGTATCCGCACAACGGGGTGCGGGTGCCGTGCCATCAGCAAGTGTGCGAGGCGCGCGGCGATGACCTTCCTGCGGAGGTTGAGCGACCATGCGCAACCGCCTTGACGATGCCAAGACCGACCTGATCTCCAAGGCGGCGGGCGTCGCCGACCGGGGCCATAAGCGCAGCGACGACGAGGCGTTCCTGCGCCGCTACTACCGCCACGTCGCGCCCGACGACCTCGTCGACCGCGATCCGGTGGATGTCTACGGAGCGGCGACGTCGCATCGCGAGATCGCCGGCCAGCGCCCGCAGGGCACCTCGGCCGTCCGCGTCTACACACCCACGGTCGACGAGCACGGCTGGTCCTCCGGACACACCATGGTCGAGGTCGTCACCGACGACATGCCGTTCCTCGTCGACTCGGTGACGATGGCCTTGACCCGGATGGATCGCTCGATCCACCTGGTCGTTCACCCCCAGCTGATCGTGCGCCGCGACGTAACGGGCCGCTTGCTGGAGATATGCGACCTGGACGTCTCCGACCCGAAGGTCGCCGAGATCGACGATGCGGTCGTCGAGTCGTGGATGCACGTCGAAATCGACCGCGAGGGCTCGGCCGAGGAGCTCCGCCGCATCGAGGCCGAACTCCAGTCGGTGCTGCGAGATGTCCGGGAAGCCGTCGAAGACTGGTTCCGCATGCGCCAGCGCGCCGATGAGCTCGCCGACGAGCTCGTCAAGAACAACCTTCCCGTTCCGGAAGAGGAGGTTGCCGAGGCTGAGGAGTTGTTGCGCTGGCTCGCGGACGACCACTTCACCTTTCTCGGCTACCGCGAGTACGTGCTGGAGGTAAAGGACGGTGAGGACGTCCTGCGAGCGATCACCGGCAGTGGGCTGGGGATCCTGCGCGGCGACCAAGACCTTTCCGGATCGTTCGCCAAGCTTCCGCCCGAGGTGCGAGCCAAGGCCCGAGAGAAGCGGCTGCTGGTGCTCACCAAGGCCAACTCGAAGGCGACCGTCCACCGTGACACGTACCTGGACTACGTGGGCGTCAAGACGTTCAACGCTGCTGGCGAAGTCACGGGTGAGCGCCGGTTCCTGGGCCTGCTCACCTCGGCGGCATATACCGAGAGCGTGTTGCGCATCCCGGTTCTGCGGCGCAAGGCACGGCAGGTCCTCGAGGTCAGCGGGCTGGCGGCCACCAGCCACTCGGGCAAGGACCTGATGCAGGTGCTCGAGACGTTCCCCCGGGACGAACTATTCCAGACCCCGGTGGACGAGCTGGCAGAGCTCGCGATGGCCGTCGTCCACCTCCAGGAGCGCAGGCAGTTGCGGATGTTCGTGCGGGCGGACGAGTACGGCCGGTTCCTGTCGTTCCTTGTCTACCTGCCGCGCGACCGGTACAACACCGAGGTCAGGGAGCGGACCCAGCGCATCCTGCTGGCCGCGTCCGACGGTAAGTCCATCGACTTCACGGCCCGGATCGGGGAGTCGCGGCTGGCTCGCGTCCATTTCGTCGTCCGCATGCGGCCGGGGCAGCGGATTCCCGAGATCGATGTCGCGGCGCTGGAGAAACAGCTGGTTGCGGCGACGCGGTCGTGGATCGACGAGTTCACCGACACCCTGGCCGAACAGTTGGGCGAAGACGCGGTCGCCCGGCTGGCCCGCCGCTACAAGAACGCGTTTCCCGAGGCGTACAAGGAGGACTTCCCGGCTCGTACCGCCGTGGCGGACCTGACGCGGCTCGAGGAGTTGCCGCCCGAGGACGGGCTCGGCATGAACCTGTACCACCCGATCGGCGGGATGGCGGACGAGCGGCGGTTCAAGATCTACCGGACCGGGTCGGCGATTTCGCTGACGAATGTGCTGCCGATCCTGTCCCGGATGGGTGTCGAGGTCGTCGACGAGCGGCCGTACGAAATCGCCCGGCCTGGGGAACCGCTCGCGTACATCTACGACTTCGGCCTGCGCGCCCAGGGCGCCGAGGGCGGAGAACCCGAGCGGCTCAAAGAGCTGTTCCAGGACGCGTTCGCCGCCGTCTGGCGCGGCCAGGCCGAAAGTGACGGGTTCAACGCGCTGGTCCTGCGCGCGGGCGTGTCCTGGCGGGCGGCGTCGGTGCTGCGGGCCTACGCGAAGTACCTGCGTCAGGCCGGCTCCACGTTCAGCCAGGAGTACCTCGAGGAGTGCCTCGTCGGCCACGTCGAGATATCCCGGCTACTGCTGGACCTGTTCGCCGCACGGTTCGACCCGCACAAGTTCGCCGACGACACCGACGCGCGCAATGCCGCGGCCGAAGAGATCACCACCCGGGTGGAGTCCGCGCTCGACGAGGTGGCGAGCCTGGACCAGGATCGCATCCTGCGCTCGTTCCTGTCGTTGGTGCGAGCGACCGTCCGGACGAACTTCTACAATCCCGATGCCGGCGCGATCACCTTCAAGCTCGATCCGTCCGCGATTCCCGACCTGCCCGAACCTCGGCCGAAGCACGAGATGTGGGTGTATTCGCCGCGGGTCGAGGGCGTCCATCTGCGGTACGGCGGGGTGGCCCGAGGCGGCCTGCGCTGGTCGGACCGCCGCGAGGACTTCCGCACCGAGATTCTCGGCCTGGTCAAGGCGCAGGCGGTGAAGAACTCGGTGATCGTGCCCGAAGGTGCCAAGGGCGGCTTCGTCGCCAAGCGCCTGCCAGATCCGTCCAACCGGGAAGCCTGGCTGGCCGAGGGCGTGGAGAGCTACAAGACGTTCATCCGGGCCATGCTGGACGTCACCGACAACCGCGGCGCCGACGGCACCATCGTCACGCCGTCGTGGCTGGTGCGGCATGACAGGGACGACCCGTACCTGGTCGTGGCGGCCGACAAGGGCACGGCGACGTTCTCCGATATCGCCAACGAGGTGTCCGCCGAGTACGGCTTCTGGCTCGGGGACGCCTTCGCCTCCGGGGGCTCGGCCGGCTATGACCACAAGGCGATGGGCATCACCGCCCGGGGCGCCTGGGAGTCGGTCAAGCGGCATTTCCGCGAGATGGGCCGCGACTGCCAATCCGAGGATTTCACCTGTGTGGGGATCGGTGACATGTCCGGCGACGTGTTCGGCAACGGGATGCTGCTGTCCAAGCACACCAGGCTGGTCGCCGCGTTCGACCACCGGCACATCTTCCTCGACCCGAACCCGGATCCGGCGGTGTCGTTCGAGGAGCGCGAGCGGCTGTACAAGCTGCCCCGGTCGTCCTGGAACGACTACGACCGGTCGCTGATCAGCGAGGGCGGCGGCGTCCACCCCCGCACCGCCAAACGGATCACGCTGACCAAGCAGGTCAAGCAGCGGCTGGACATCGACCCGTCCGTGGACGCGATGACCCCTCACGAACTGATCCGCGCCGTGCTCATGGCGCCGGTCGACCTGTTGTGGAACGGCGGCATCGGGACCTATGTCAAGGCAAGCACCGAGACCAACGCCGAGGTCGGCGACAAGGCCAACGACCCCGTCCGGATCGACGGTGCGGACCTGCGCTGCAAGTGCGTCGGAGAGGGCGGCAACCTGGGTCTGACCCAGCTCGGCCGCATCGAGTACGCCCTTGCCGGTGGGCGGGTCAACACCGATTTCATCGACAACTCCGCCGGCGTCGACACCTCCGACCACGAAGTCAACATCAAGATCTTGCTGGACAGCGTGGTTCGCGACGGCGACCTGACGGCCAAGCAACGCAACGAACTGCTCGCCGACATGACCGAGGAGGTCGGCGAGCTCGCCCTGGCCGACAACTACGGGCAGAACATCGCCCTCGCCAACGCCGTCGCGCAGGCCCCGAACCTGATGCACGTCCACCGCGCGTACGTATCCCGGCTGGAATCCGAAGGACGGCTCGACCGCACGCTGGAGTTCCTGCCGACGGACAAGCAGTTCGGTGATCGCATGCAGGCCGGCCGCGGGCTGACGGCCCCGGAGATGGCCGTCCTGCTCGCGTACACCAAGAACCTGATGCAGGCCGAGCTCATCGACACCGAGCTACCAGACGATCCGTACCTGCGCCACGCCCTGCACGCGTACTTCCCGTCACCGATCCGGAACCGGTACAGCGATCGGGTCGACGCCCACCCGCTGCGGCGCGAGATCATCACGACGATGGTCGTCAACGAGCTGGTCAACAACGCCGGCACGACGTTCGGCTTCCGGCTGGGAATGGAGACCGGCGGGACGTTCGAGGACCTGGCCCGGGCGCACACCGTGGCGAGTGTGGCATTCCGGATGCCGGAGCTGATGACCGGTGTCGAGGCGCTGGATACCGTGGTGCCGGCAGAGGTGCAGACTCACATGCGGCTGGAGGGCCGCCGGATCACCGAACGGGCCACCCGCTGGCTGGTGGTCAACCGGCGTCCGCCGATCGACATCTCGTGGCAGATCGAGTTCTTCGAGGAGCCGATCGCCCGGCTGCTGGACGCCCTGCCGGACGTGCTGGCCGGGCGCGAGCTCGACCTGTTCATCGAACGGCGGGACGCGCTGCTCGCCCACGGCGTCCTCGAAGACCTGGCGGTACGGGTCGCCGTCCTGCCGCCGGCCTATGCCGGACTCGGCATGGTGGAGAACTCGCTACGGACGGGGACGGACCTGCTCGAGGTGGCGCGCGTCCACTTCTGCCTCGGGGACCGGCTCGACCTCGGCCGGCTGCTGGAGCGGATCATCGCCCTGCCGCGCAACGACCGCTGGCAGACCATGGCCCGTGCGGCGTTGCGGGACGACCTGCACGCCGTGCATGCCGCCCTCACCGCCCAGGTGATCCAGTTCACCGAGGAGACCGACGATCCCAAGCCGCGGATCGACCAGTGGGCCACGCAGGACTCCGTCGTGGTGGAGCGAGTGCGGCGGACCGTCGGCGAGATCGTCGAAGGCGACACGTTCGATCTGGCGCGGCTCTCGGTGGGCCTGCGGGTGGTCCGTTCGCTGGTTCGGTCGGATACGCCCTGACGGCCGTTGCGGTGGACGGTCGGACGGCGGCTTAAGCGCTCGGCTTCGTTTCGGGTGCGCTGCGCCCGTTCGGCTGTGCCCGTTCGGCTGTGCCCGGGCGTGCCCGGCCGTACTGTACCTCGGGCGAGCCGTACCTCGGGCGAGCCGTGCCTCGGGCGAGCCGTGCCCGGTCGGCCGGAGGCGACACGGGCTGTGCGCTCCCCGTCCCGGTTGACTGCGCACGCTCGACTGCCTCCCCGTGAGCTCGCTAGCTCGGCATCTGCGTCATGGAAAGCGCTAACCTCCCGAGGAAATCGTTCCTTCCTGATCCAATCGCCGGTGATCATGGATTTTCACCGGGTTGCCCGGCGGATTGATCAGGGAGGAACGGTTTCCCTCGGGTGATCATCCGCGTAGCTCCCTCAGATTGGTCTCCTGGCGCCGACCGATCGCTCGACGGTGCGCAACTGACCGGCAGGCGCGGCGCCCGTTTGAGCTGGATTGCCCTAATACCCGAACTCAGTTATCCACAATTTGACAAGCAATTGCACTGAGGGTCTAGGCAAGATCGGCGCGTGCGAGCATAATCCTCCGGCGTCACACTGATCATTCTGTGCTGTGCCAGGGGAGGACCGATCCATGCCGGCCGCCGTCGAGATCATCGACGCGGAGGTTCGTGAAGCCGTCCGCCGCCAGGGCCTGGACCCGGTGGGCAACCCCGCCGCAATCCGGCGGATCATCGACGAGATCGTCAGTGCGTACGACGAACGCAGCCTGACCCGCCAACTCCCGCCCCTCGGGGACCCGGCCAGCACGGCCAAAGCGGTCCTGGATGCGGTGGCCGGTTTCGGCGTGCTGCAGCCGTACTTCGACGATCCCACGGTGGAAGAGATCTGGATCAACGAGCCGAGTCGGGTGTTCATCGCGCGACACGGGAAGAGTGAGCTGACCACCACGATCCTGACCGCGGAAGAAGTTCGCGATCTTGTCGAGCGCATGCTCAAGAGCTCCGGCCGCCGGCTCGACGTCAGCAGCCCGACAGTGGACGCGACCCTCCCTGACGGCAGCCGCCTGCACGTCGTGATCCCGGACATCACGGCCGAGCACTGGGCGGTGAACATCAGGAAGTTCGTCGTCCGCGCCACGCATCTGGATGAGCTCGTCGGCCTCGGTACCGTGACGCCGCAGGTGGCGCGCTTCCTCGAGGCCTGCGTCGTCGCGGGGTTGAACATCGTCGTGGCGGGCGGCACACAGGCGGGAAAGACGACGCTACTGAATTGCCTGCTGGCGGCGGTTCCGGGCCGCGAACGCGTCGTCACGTGCGAAGAGGTCTTCGAGCTGAAGGCCCCGTTGCCGGATGTCGTCCGCATGCAGACCCGGCAGGCCAGCCTCGAAGGCACCGGGGAGATCACACTTCGGAGGCTTGTTACCGAGGCGTTGCGGATGCGACCGCAGCGCATCGTCGTCGGCGAAGTCCGCCAAGCCGAGTGCCTGGATCTGTTGATCGCCCTCAACTCCGGCATGCCTGGCATGTCGAGCATCCACGCCAACTCCGCCCGCGAAGCCGTGACGAAGCTGTGCACTCTGCCGTTACTGGCCGGCGAGAACATCGGCTCCCGGTTCGTCGTCCCGACCGTTGCGGGATGCGTCGATCTCGTCGTGCACATCGCCACTGAACGGGACGGCACTCGCCGGGTGCGCGAGGTGGTCGGCGTGCCGGGCCGGATCGAGGGTGACGTGGTCGAACTCGAACCGATCTTCGTTCGGCAGTCGGCCCAGCTGGTGCGGGCCGACGGGTATCCGCCGCACGCCGAGCGGTTCACCGACGCGGGTTACGACCTTTCCGACCTGCTCGGCGGTCATCGGGCGGTGCCCGCCGCCGGTGGCCGTGCCCTTGCCGGCTTGGAGGCGACTGGCTGATGGGTGCGCTGCTCGGCCTTTCACTGGGCGTCGGGCTGCTGCTGATCTGGCAGTCGGTGCAGGCGCCGCGCGAGCGGCCCGCCCGGCCCGAACGCCGCGGTGTCACCCGCAGGCTCGCCGAGCTGATCGCGCAAGCCGGTATCGAAGCGATGACGCCCCGGCAACTCCTCGCGTCGTGTGCGGGAGCCGGCTTCGTCGTGGGTCTGGTGTTCCTTGGCTTTTCCCGTGTCGTGCCGATCGCGCTGGCCTTCGGCGCGTTCGCGGCCTACGTACCGATCGGGCTGGTCACCTACCGTGCCCGCCAGCGCAGGGCCGAACTGCGTCAACTCTGGCCGGACGCCGTGGACAACCTGGCGTCCGCCGTGCGCGCCGGGCTGTCGCTGCCCGAGGCGCTGGCGCAACTGGGTAACCGCGGACCCGAACCCCTCAGGCGGCCGTTTCAGCAGTTCGGAGAGGATTATCGGGCGACCGGCCGATTCCTGCCGTGTCTGGACCGGCTGCGGGACCGGCTGGCGGATCCGACCGGCGACCGGATCTGCGAGTCGCTACGGATCGCCCGGGAAGTCGGTGGCACCGACCTGGGCCGACTGCTGAGAACGCTGTCGGGTTTCCTCCGCGACGACGTCCGCACCCGCGCCGAGCTCGAGACTCGACAGGGGTGGATCATCAACGCGGCCCGGCTCGCCGTGGCGGCGCCGTGGATCCTGCTGGCATTGCTGTCGCTGCGGACGTCCGCCGCGCAGGCGTACAACACCACCGGCGGCTGGGTGGTGCTGGGCATCGGTGCTGCGGTATGCGCGGTCGCGTACCGGGCGATGGTGCGGATCGGGCGGCTCCCGGACGAGGTCAGGGTGTTGCTGTGATCATCGCAGGGGTGGTCCTCGGCGCTGCGTTCGGCGCCGGCCTGCTGCTGGGCTGGTCGGCGCTTCCACTGCGCAGGCGGCCGGTTCTGGACGTTCGGCTGGTTCCGTACCTGGCCCGCCTGCCCGAGCACCCCGATCCGGGGCCGGAGCGGATCGTGACACCGTTTCCCACGCTGGAGCGGCTGTTGCGCCCGTACCTGGCGCGCGGCGCAACGCTGTTGGAGCGAGTGCTAGGCGGCGGACCTTCGGTTCGGCGACGGCTCGAGCAGGCCGGTAGCACCATGACGGTGCAGGAGTTCCGGGTAGATCAGCTTGTGTGGGGTGCCTGCGGCTTCGGGGCGGGCGCCGCGGTCAGCCTCCTCCTGCGGGCCGGCGGGCAGGTCCGCTCCCCACTCGCCCTGCTCGTTTTCAGCGCCTCGGCTGGAGTGGCGGGCATAGTTGCCCGCGACCAGCGACTGACGCGCGAAGTCCGGCGACGCGAGCAACGGATCCTTGCCGAATTTCCTGCCGTGGCCGACCTGCTCGCGCTCGCGGTTGCCGCGGGTGAGGGACCGATCGGCGCGCTGGAGCGGGTGTCGAAGGTGAGCTCGGGGGAACTCGGGCGTGAACTCGGCCGAGCGCTCGCCGACGCGCGAGCCGGAGCCAGCCTGGTCCAGGCGCTGGACGGAATCGGCGAGCGCACCAGCCTGCCGCCATTGGCGCGCTTCGCGGACGGGATCGCCGTCGCCGTCGAGCGTGGAACACCGCTCGCCGACGTCCTGCGGGCGCAGGCCGCTGACGTCCGGGACGTCCGCAAGCGGCACCTGATGGAAATCGGCGGGCGCAAGGAGATCGCGATGATGGTCCCGGTGATCTTTCTCGTGCTCCCGGTGACGATTCTGTTCGCCCTCTACCCGGGACTGATCCAGATCAGCACGATCGTGCCTTAGGAGTGACTGTGCAGCGCAAGACGTTCCGACAGCTCCGTGACGAACGCGGGGACGTGCCGGGCTGGGTACTCATCACGATCATGTCGGCCGGCATCGTCGCCGTCCTCTGGGCGTTCGCCGAGCCTTATCTGAGAGACATGCTCCAGGCGGCCCTCGACGCCGTTGGCCCGTGAGCTTTGCCGGTTGGCGCCACGGCGAGGCGGCTCCGCCCGGCGCTCGTTCCTCGCGCCAACGCCCGACCACACCCCGGCCGCCTCGCCGTGGCGCCAACCTCGACCGGGGCTCTGCGGTCGTCGAGTTCACGCTGGTGTCCGTCCTGCTCACGGGCCTGTTCCTGGCCGTGCTGCAGATCGGCCTGGTCATCCACGTCCGCAACACCCTCGTCGCATGTGCGGCGGAGGGCGCCCGCTACGCCGCCAATGCGGACCGCGGGCTCGCGGACGGTGCCACCCGAACGCAGCTGCTGATCGGTGAATCCCTGTCGGAGCGGTTCACCGGGGGAGTCAGCGCCCGCTATGTCGCCGACGACGGCGTCCAGCTGGTGGAGGTCGAGGTGACCACCACGCTGCCGCTGTTCGGGTTTCTCGGCCCGGACCGGGGGTTGACGGTCCGCGGCCATGCCGTGGACGAGGCGGCGTTGTGAAGTCCACCGAACGCGGGAGCGCCATCATCGAGTTCCACTTTCTCGGCATCCTCCTGCTGGTGCCACTCGTGTACATCATGCTCGCCGTCCTGGACGTGCAGCGCACGGCGTACGCCGTCACCCAGGCGGCCCGGGAAGCAGGACGCCTCTACGTCGCGACCGGTGACGAAGCCGCTGCACGCGCCGCGGCCGCCGTGGCGCTCGGCGATCACGACGTGGAGCCGGCAGCCGTCGAATTGATCGTCGAGTGCTCGACGAGCCCGTGTTACCAGCCGGGCAGCGAGATAGCGGTGACCGTGCACTCGAGCGTGCCGCTGCCGCTGGTGCCGGACGTCCTCGCGGGTGTGGCCAACGCCCGGATCCCGGTCAGCGCCACCCACGTCGCGGTGGTCGACGTCTTCCAGGAGCGGTCGTGAGTCGCGACGAGACCGGCCAGCTCACACCGCTGGTCATCGGCTTCGCGGTGATAGTGGTGCTGCTGGTGGCAGTGGTCGCCAACGCCTCGAACGCCTTCCTGCACCGGCGGTCGCTGGCGTCGTGGGCCGACGGCGCGGCGACGGCCGCTACCCAGCAAGTGGCTGAGCAGGTCGTGTATGCCGGGCCGCTGGGCGACACGCTGCCGATCGCCGAGGACCAAGCCCGCGCCGCGGTCCTGGATTACGTCGCCCGCCACGGGCTGACCGAACGGTTCGACCAGTTCGCCGTGGTGATCGTGGACGTCGACGGCGCGACCGGCGCGGTGACGGTGGAGTTCGCGGCTCGGGTGCCGCTCGTGTGGGCCAACGAGGCGACGACCGGCTTCGGTGGTGGCATACCCGTCACCGCGCGCACCACGGCCGTTTCGCCGCTTCGGTAATACCCCCGTACCCTCTATAGATGTGGCACGTGACGTCAAGGCTGAGATCAGCGCCCTCGATCAATCCCTGAAAGGTATCGAGCAGGTGCTCGACCCTGCCCGCATGCGCGAGCAGGTCGCCGAGCTCGAGGCGCAGTCCGCCGCTCCCAATCTCTGGGACGACGTCGAACGTGCCCAGCAGGTCACCAGCAAGCTCTCATACCTGCAGGCCGAGCTCCGCAAGCTCACCGATCTGCGCCAGCGGGTCGACGATCTGGAGGTGCTGGTCGAGCTTGCCGAGGAGGAGAGCGACGCCGACGCCGCCAAGGAGGTCGAACGTGAGCTCGACGACGTGGCGCGGCTGGTATCCGAGCTCGAGGTCAGGACGCTGCTGTCCGGCGAGTACGACAAACGGGACGCGGTCGTGACGATCAGAGCCGAGGCAGGCGGTGTCGACGCCGCCGACTGGGCCGAGATGCTGATGCGGATGTACCTGCGCTGGGCCGAGCGCAACGGGTACAAAACCGAGATCTACGACACGTCTTACGCGGAAGAGGCCGGCATCAAGTCAGCGACGTTCGTCATTCATGCGCCATACGCGTACGGCACCCTCTCGGTCGAGCAGGGCACCCACCGGCTGGTCAGGATAAGCCCGTTCGACAACCAGGGCCGCCGGCAGACCTCATTCGCCGGCGTCGAGGTACTGCCGGTCGTCGAGCAGACCGACCACATCGAGGTTCCAGAGGCCGACATCCGGGTGGACGTCTTCCGCTCGTCCGGGCCCGGCGGGCAGAGCGTGAACACGACCGACTCGGCGGTGCGCATCACGCACCTGCCGACCGGCATCGTGGTGTCTTGCCAGAACGAGAAGTCGCAGCTGCAGAACAAGGCTTCGGCGATGCGCGTCCTGCAAGCCAAGCTGCTCGCGCGCAAGCGGCAGGAGGAACGGGCCGCGATGGACGCCCTCAAGGGTGACGCCGGCTCGTCGTGGGGCAACCAGATGCGGTCATACGTCCTCCACCCGTACCAGATGGTCAAGGACCTGCGGACCGAGCACGAGGTCGGCAACCCGCAGGCCGTTCTCGACGGCGACATCGACGAGTTCCTCGAATCCGCGATCCGCTGGCGGCGCAACCACGAGACCGCGAGCGCATAACGGCACCCCAGGTACGAACCCACCCCGCCCGGTTGATCATGGGCAATCCGGGGTTTTCAGTACTCGGATCCGACGGATTGCCCGTGATCAACGTGGGTGGGACGCCGCGCCTGGCTAGGTTGAAGCGGCGGAGCGTCGTAGACTCACGCTGGCTACGGTGCGTCGACGTGCCGTAGCGGACGAGGTTCCGACTGGCGAGGCATCGTGATTCGATTCGACAACGTCACAAAGCTCTACCCGAACCAGAACAACGCCGCCCTGCACGACCTCACTCTCGAGGTCGAAAAGGGCGAGTTCGTCTTCCTCGTCGGCCCGTCGGGCTCGGGCAAGTCGACGTTCCTGCGCCTGGTGCTCAAGGAGGAGCGGCCCACCTCGGGCCGGATCCGGGTCGCGGGCAAGGACCTGCACCGGCTGTCGAACTGGAAGGTCCCGCAGCTGCGCCGCCGCATCGGCACGGTGTTCCAGGACTTCCGCCTGCTCCCCAACAAGACGGTGTTCGAGAACATCGCCTTCGCGCTGCAGGTCATCGGCAAGTCGCGACGGCAGATCCACCGCGACGTCCCAGCCGTCATCGAACTCGTCGGGCTCGGGGGCAAGGAGGACCGGCTGCCCGACCAGCTCTCCGGCGGCGAGCAACAGCGGGTCGCCGTCGCCCGGGCGTTCGTGAACCGACCCCTGATCCTGCTGGCCGATGAGCCGACGGGAAACCTCGATCCCGCGACCAGCGTCGGGATCATGAAGCTGCTCGACCGGATCAACCGGACCGGCACGACAGTGGTCATGGCCACCCATGACCAGTCCATCGTCGACCAGATGCGCAAGCGGGTCATCGAACTCGACCAGGGACACCTGGTCCGCGACCAGTCCCGCGGCGTCTACGGCTACGCGCGATAGCTCGTCCCAATCCCAACGCTCGAGGATCTGCTCACCAGCCATGCGTCTTCAGTACATCTTCTCCGAGATCGGCACCGGCCTGCGTCGCAACCTGACCATGACCCTCGCGGTCATCATCACGGTCGCGATCTCGATGGCCTTCCTGGGCACCGGCATGATGCTGCGCGCCCAGGCCGAAACAATGAAGGGTTACTGGTACGACAAGGTCCAGATCTCGGTCTTCATGTGCAACGAGTACGACCGTGGCGAGCGGTGCGCCGACGGCCTGGTCACCGGCGAGCAGAAGGCCGAAGTCGAGCAGGTCCTGACCGCCCATCCGGAGGTTCAGACCGTCCACTTCGAGAACCAGGAGCAGGCGTACGAGCACTTCAAGGAGCAGTTCGCCGACGACATCGCCGACAGCATCACGCCTGATCAGCTCCAGGAGTCGTTCCGGGTCGAGCTGAAGGACCCCGAGCGGTTCGAGGGCGTGGTGTCGGCGGTCGCCGGACTGCCGGGCGTCCACCAGGTCCAGGACCAGCGCGAGGTCCTCGAGCCGATCTTCCGCGCCATCAACCGGGTTCAGTGGGGAGCGGTCATCGTGGCCGCAACGCTGCTTGTCGCGGCCGTGCTGCTGATCACGAACACGATCCGGCTGGCCGCGTTCAGCCGCCGGCGCGAGACCGGCATCATGCGGCTGGTCGGCGCGTCCAACTTCTATATCCAGCTGCCGTTCATTCTCGAAGCCGCCATCGCGGGTCTCATCGGTGCGGTCGTCGCGTGCGGCGGCGTGGCAATGATCAAAGTGTTCTTCATCGATCGAGGGATGGCGCCTTCGTTCCGGTTCATCGACGCCTGGGTGGGCTGGCCGGAAATCCTGGCGATCATGCCATGGCTGCTGGTCGCCGGTGTACTGATGTCGGCCGTCGCAGCGTTCTTCACGTTGCGCCGCTACCTGCGCGTCTAACCCCGTTGATCATGCAGTAACGCGAGCTGTGACACGCCGAAATTCTCCGAATTAGAATGGTTCGGGAAGATAAATTTGCGGGTCGCCGCTCCCGGTTTTGCATGATCAGCGCTACCACGACTTGCGTGACAGGTGTATCGTCCTGTCCATTGGTGGTGGCAAAGGGGCATGTGTGACTTCTGTGACTAGGCGATGGTCGTGGCTGGTGGCGGCCCTGTGCGTGGTCGCCATCGTGCTGACCGCGTTCACCACAGCGAGCGCCTCCGATCCCGAGGATCGAAAGCGTGACGTCGAGCGTCAGCTCGAGGACGCCAAGGCCGAGCTCAACCAATCCACCCAGGAACTCGACCAAGCCACCAAGGACTTCCAGGAGGCCGAGCGGCAACTGCCGGCGGCGGAGCAGGCGTTGGCCGCCGCCGAGAACGCGCTGGCGCAGGCGCAGGCCGAGCTCGCCAGGGCTCAGGGTGAGCTCGCCGCGGCGAAGGCCGAAGACGCTCGAGCGGCCCAGCGGTTGGCCGAAGCAGAGCAGCGGGTCCGCGAGCAGGAAGCCAAGATCGTCGAGGTGACCGGCGCGATCGACGACCAGCGCGCGGAGATCAGCAATATCGCGGTTCAGGCTTACCAGCAGGGCAGCATGGGCCAGCTCGCGGAGGCGGCGTCCTCCTTGCTGGACGCCGACTCGCTGGCAGACCTCGCGACCCGGGTGAGCTACACCCAGTCGGTGCTGAACGCCGAGGATACGGTCCTGAGCGGGTTCAAGAACGACCGGGCGCGCCTGGCCAACGAGCGGGTCAAGCTCGAAGATCTTCGCGACGAGGCCGAACGTTTGCGCGCGGAAGCAGCGGCCGCCCTCGAGCGCTCGAAGGAGTTGGAAGCCGCTGCCCGGGCGGCGGCCGACCACGCCACGGCCCAGGAGGCGGCGGCGCGAGCGGCCAAGCAGGCCGTCGACGCGCTCGTCGAGCAGCGTTCCGCCGCGAGGGCGGTGGCGGAGCAGGCCAGGTCTGCGGACGAAGCCGAGTACGCGCAGCTGGAAGCCGAACGCAAGCGGATCGACGCTGAGATCGCCGAGATCGCCCGTAAGCAGCGCGAAGAGGCCGAGCGCAAGGCACGGGAAGAGGCCGAGCGCAAGGCGCGGGAAGAGGCCGAACGCAAGGCAAGCTCCAGCGGCGGCGGGTCTGGGTCCAGTTCGAGTTCCGGTTCATCCTCCAAGTCGTCGTCTTCTGGTGGGTCCGGTTCGTCGTCCAGCGGATCGAGCTCGTCCGGTGGCCTGGGTTACCCCGTCGCGAACCCGTACGTGACGTCCTCATACGGCATGCGAACGCACCCCATCACCGGTGTCTACAAGCTCCACGACGGGACGGACTTCCGTGCCTACTGCGGCACGCCGATCCGGGCGTCGGCGTCCGGCAAGGTGCAATGGGCGTACTATCGCGGCGGCTACGGCAATCAGGTCGCGATCGACCACGGAATGGTCGGCGGCAAGCATCTGATGACGTCGTACAGCCACTTGTCGAGGTTCGCTGTCTCGTCCGGCGAACGAGTCAGCAAAGGTGAGGTAATCGGATACTCGGGCTCGACGGGGTACTCCACGGCGTGCCACCTGCACTTCATGGTCTACGTGAACGGGAGCCGGACAAACCCGATGAACTACCTCTGACGCGGGTGAGATCCTAGAGGTATGGCACGGGAACAAGGCCGCAAGTTCATCGCCCAGAACCGCAAGGCCCGGCACAACTACGACATCGAGGACACCTACGAGGCAGGCATCGTCCTGACCGGCACCGAGGTGAAGTCGCTGCGCGCCGGCCGAGCGTCGCTCGTCGATGGTTACGCCGAGGTACGCGACGGTGAGGTCTGGCTCCGGAACGTGCACATCCCCGAGTACGACCAGGGCAGTTGGACGAACCACGAACCCCGTCGATCGCGCAAGCTGCTGATGCGCCGCGACGAGATCTCCCGGCTGATCGGCAAGACTCGCGAGCGCGGCCTGACGCTCATCCCGCTGTCGCTGTACTTCAAGGACGGCTACGCCAAGGTCGAGATCGCCCTGGCCAAGGGTAAGAAGACGCACGACAAGCGGCAGGCGCTGGTCGAGAAGCAGGCCAAACGCGAAGCCGAACGGGCCATGGCCCGCGCCCGGCGCCGCTAACGGTCGATCACGTTCGGCAGGCCTGTGGGTGCCGCACCAGGCGCGTGCGGGTGGTACGGCACCGACACGCCTGGTGGTGTGGCCGAACGCGTTGACGGTTGCGCGCCGACACGCCTCGTGGAGTCGTCGCCCGGCGCATCGTCGCAGAGGCCACTGGCAGACTCGCCCCTGTGGGACGACTCCTGATCATCCTCGCCGCTCTACTCGGCGTCGCCGTAGGGTGCGACGGTGAACCCGAGGCGCAACCCTCGGCCAGCCCGACCCCTACATCCGCCGAGCCGACGACCACACCTACTCCGACACCGGAGCCGATCTGGCCATTGACCGGCCTGCCGACGCCGGCCGGCCCGGCCGAGCGTCCCGTCCTGGTGGTCAAGGTCGACAACACCGCGTCCGCCCGCCCGCAGGTAGGCCTGTCCGCCGCCGACATCGTCGTCGAGGAGTTGGTAGAAGGGGGCCTGACCCGGTTGGCCGTGATGTACCACTCGACGCTGCCGGACGCCGTCGTCCCGGTCCGATCGATCCGGACCTCCGACATCGGCATCGTGCTACCCACCGGCGGTGCACTCGTCGCGTCCGGCGGAGCGCAGCGCGTCCTGCGAGCGATGGACGAAGCCGGTGTGACGGTCGTGACCGAAGGTTCGGCGGGGTTCTCCCGCGACGGCGGGCGGCCGTCCCTGTACAGCGTCACGGTCGACCCGGAGGAAGTCCTCACGGACCTCGGCGACCTCGAATCGCCGGACGTCCCGTACCTGCCCTGGGCCGGCCCGGACGAAGAGCCACCGGCCGGGGAACGGGCCACCACGATCAGGGCGCAGTTCTCGGGCGGACGAACCTCGGTGTGGAACTGGACCGATGGCGGCTGGCACCTGCGGGACGACCTGGCGGCCGAGAATGACGAGTTCGTGGCCGACACGCTCCTGGTGCTGCGGGTGGGCGTCCGCGATGCCGGCTACACCGATCCGGCGGGCAACTTCGTTCCGGAATCGGTGCTCGAGGGATCCGGCGACGCCGTCCTGTTCGCCGGAGGATCGGCCGTGGAAGGCACCTGGTCCAAACCGAGCGCCGAGAAGCCGTTCGCGCTGGCGGGCGTGGACGGCGAGCCGCTCGCCGTACCGGCCGGCAAGACGTGGATCGGTCTGGTGCCACAGGACGGTGACGTCAGCTGGACAACTCCATGAAGGGGTTGCCGACGCGGGCCACAAAGGAGCACCGTGGAAGCGTCCCGTTCACAACCCTCGGAGGTGCTCAATGCCCAAGGTCCTGATCATGACTGGCGACGCGGCGGAAGACCTGGAGGTCTTCTACCCGTACCAGCGCCTGCTGGAAGAGGGTTACGAGGTCGACATCGCCGCCCCGTCGGTCAAGAAGCTGCAGTTCGTCGTCCACGACTTCGTGGACGGGTTCGACACCTACACCGAGAAGCCAGGCCACTCGTGGCCTTCCGATGTCGCCTTCTCGGACGTCGATCCAGCGGACTACGTCGCACTCGTCGTTCCGGGCGGGCGCGCCCCGGAGTACATCCGCAACGATCCCGACGCCAAGCGCATCGTCGCGCACTTCTTCGAGAACGACGCCCCGGTGGCGGCGTTGTGCCACGGTCCGTTGTTGCTGGCCGCTGCCGGAGTACTGGCCGGGCGCCGCAGCGCCGCCTACCCGGCGCTCGCCATCGACGTCGAGACGGCCGGCGGGACGTTCGTGGACGGCCCGGACGTGGTGGACGGCAACCTGGTAAGCGGCCGGGCGTGGCCTGATCACCCGCAGTGGTTCCGCCCGTTCATCGAGCAGTTGCGAAAGGTCGCACCGGCCGGCTGACCCTCATGATCAAGTGGGCCCGACCGGTGCGACACACCAGCCGGGCCCCACTTGATCGTGACCCAGAGATCAGGTTACGAGCCGTCCCACCACAGCGCGTTCGCGACCTGCGGGTACAGCCCTTCGGGATGGGCTCGGAACAGCGGCTCGGTGCCGAACAAGGTGACGTTGGCACCCCGCGCCGTTCCGCTCACCACCACCGCGTGGCCGGCGGCGGCCTCCTGACCCACCCAGTGTCCGGCCAGGAAGAAGCCCTCGGACTCCAGCGACTGGTCGACGCGCACGTCGTCGCCCACCGCGGTGAAGTACCGAGGCGAGCTGACGAACGCAGAGGTGGGCGCTCCTGCAGTGATAGGTGAGGCCGGGTCGTTCTCGACCGCCACGATGCCGTTGGCATCGCCGCGACCCGCTGCTTCGGTGACGGTGAGCAGGCCGGCCCGGTTGTTGAACAGCGTGCCGGCGCTACCACGACCCACGACGGTACCGCCGGCGGCCAGCCAGTCAGCGAACGCCGCGCTCTGCGTCGGGTCCAGGTTGAGCGGGTTGAAGGCCGTCGTCGAGACGAAGAACGCGTCGAAGTCGTCGAACGACACCGCCCCGGTGTTGAAGCCGCCGTGCGTCACCGAGATCGGATCGAAGCCCATCTGGCGCAGCGCGTAGATCTCACCGGCATTGGCTGCGACGCCCAGCCGCACCTTGGACACCGGCTCGGCCGAGTTCGCCTCCGCCGGCGTGATAGCGGTGAACTCGACTCCGTACGCTGCGGCCACCTCACGGATGGTCGCCAGAGAACCGGAAACGACGAACGTGCCGTCGTCCGTCCGGGATACGTCCACGCCTTCGTCGAGCAGGTGGTGGACGGCCCGGATCCCGGCCAGCGAGTCGGCACTCAACCCGTAGGCCGACCGGTTGCCCGGAGCGACCGAACCCGTTGCGCGGGCCGCCTGCACTGGGCGCAGTGCCTGGAAGTCGAGGCCGGCGTCGTCGTTCACCCGGTGTACGGTCGCTCCCCACAGGTGGCCGAGGCTCCACGCGGAGATGTCGTACATCTGGTCGAATTCGTTGGTGACGTCGCGCCCGACTTCGAGGATGGTGTTGGCCAGCCCTCGCTTGGACTGGTGCATATCCACTACGTAGCTGCCGGCACCGAAACTCGTACCGTTCTGCGTGAACGGCCGCCAGGCTCGGTGCACCTCGACGTCGTTGTCGATCATGAACTGGACTACGCGGGCGGCCGCAGTGTCGCTGCGCTGACCCTTGCCCATGGGGATGACGTACGCCGCCGGGTACTCCTGCAGGTGCGTCTTGGCGTTGTCGCCGAACGCCAGGTCCAGCGAGAGCTGGTCGTCGATCGGCCGGGCGGATTCACCCTCGACGCCGCGGCGGAACCATTCGAGCTGGTTGGCCAGCAGTTCGGACTTGTTCTCGGTCGCATAACCGATGTTCGCCTCGATCGTTGCGCGAGCGACTCTGATATTGATGTCGGCTCGACGGTCGAGCTGTTCGGTCGTCCAGCCCGAACCTGGCCTTCCGATCGGGATCTCGATCGTGTGACCGATCGTCCCGTGGTACATCGCGTACATGGGATTGAAGATCGGCGGCCAGTCGTCCCATCCTTCCGGGTCGTCGCGGTACGGGATGTCAACCTTTCCGAGCCATATGCGCGTCGGGCCTGGAAGAGCTCCGCTTTGCGTGTCGGCGGCCCAGGCGGCCAAGTCGTCGCCGACGTCACTGACGACTCGTTCCTCCATGGCGAGAGCGTTGCGCAGCGCCTTGGGGATGTAGAGGTCGTACTCGTAGTTGTCGCCATGTGGGCCGGTGGTCGGCTCGATCAGGGTTGCGCCCACGTTGTTGTCCCACACGTAGCCGTGAATGTCGAGCATGGTCATGGGGCTGTACCGGACGATCTGATCGCGCACCGTACGAACCTCGGGCTGCGAGTTCGTGATGTAGTCGCGGTTCATGTCGAAACCGTTGGTGTTGGCCCGGGTGCCGGCCACTCGACCGTCCGGGTTGTGCGTGACGATGAAGGCGACGACGTGACTGTTGAGAATCTCCAGGACCTCGGCGTCGTCCGAGAACGCGAGCTCCTCGAGCACCTCGAGGCTGGCGTCGGTGCCCTCCCATTCGTTGCCGTGGATGTTGTTGTTGATCAGGAGCGGAGTGCGCCAGCCGTCGTACTCGCCGGCATCGAGAGCCGCGAGCGCGGCATGCGGGTCCTCGATCCTCAGGTCTGAGAGGCGCTGCCACTCATCCCACTCGGCGTCGGTCATCGGATCCGTCGCCACGACGAGATGCATGTCACGCCCAAGTACCGACTGGCCGACGATCTCGACGCTGATCCGGTCGCTCTCCTGTAGCGCGCGCAGCGCGGGAGGGATGTCGTGGTACGGCGTCACTCGGATGGCTAGGGACGCGTCGTTCGGATTGACCGGCACGTCCTCGATGACGTCGTTACGAGGCTTGCCGGGCAACTTGTCCGACGGTTCTGGATCAGCAGGCTGCCGACCCGGAGCATCCGTGGACCTTCCAGGGTCGTCCGGACCGATACCGAACGGCAGATCCGTGTCGGACGGGCCGCGCGGTGGATCGAGCTCAGGCGGCGCCGCGGTGACGGCGGGAGCCAGGCCAAGGACGAGTAGGGCAGCGAACAGGAGTGTGAGTAGTCGTCGAGCGCTCACCTGCGTACCTCACCTTCGACGGGCCGAATCGCGTCGGGTAGCTACGCCTGGCGTTGGGGTCACCAGGAACCACCATGACGATTGGACCTGTTTCTACCAGCCCAGAGGCGTTGAGCGATAGCCCTCAATTAGGTCGATCATGCAAAAGCAGGACGACACGCCGGTCCTCGGAGGCAAAGTTCCCCGAGGCTATGGGTCAAGAAGCGGCGTGTCGTCCTGCTTCTGCATGATCGACGTGGGTTAGAGGAAACGCCGCGCGACGTTCGGGCGCGCCTCGGCGGAGCGCTCGGCGATCCACGGACCGGTGCCCTCGGACGGGTCGATCACGTCTGCCTCGAACCAGATGTGTTCGCCGGCCAATACGGCCTTGGCGAGTTTCTCGTCGACCGCGTCGGTGTTGGTCCAGAGGGCGTCGAACAGCCGCTCGATGCGGAGCCTGGACTGCCGGCAGAACACATCGGCGAGCTGAGCTGCGCGTTCGCCGTCCAAGCCCTGGTCGCGCAGCATCTGCGCCCGTACACAGCTGGCCGCCATGGCGAACAGCTCGGCCCCGATGTCGACGATGCGGCCGAGGAAACCTTGCTTACGCTCGAGCTTGGCCTGCCACCGGGCCATGCCGTAGAACGACGACCTGGCGAGTTTGCGTGAGGTCCGCTCGATGTAGCGCAGGTGCGGTGCAAGCTCGCCGAACTCGGTGTACGAACCCGGGACGCGGCCCTTTCCGGTCACCAACTTGGGTAGCCAGCGGGCGTAGAACCCGGTGGCCTTGGCCGCGGCGCGCGCCTTGTCGGACAGGTGGGCGTCCATCTCTGCGAGCGCGCCGGCCGCCTGGATATGAGCGTCCACCGCCTCGCGGGCGATCAGCAGCCGCTGGATCTCGTTGGTGCCTTCGAAGATGCGATTGATCCGCAGGTCACGCAGGACCTGCTCGGCGGGGACGGCTCGTTCGCCGCGAGCGCGCAGTGACTCGGCGGTCTCGTAACCCCGCCCGCCGCGGATCTGCACCAGTTCGTCGGCCACCAGCCACGCCATCTCCGACGTCCAGAGCTTGGCCATCGCCGCCTCGATCCGCAGGTCGCGGCCACCCTTGTCGGCGAGTTCGGCGGACAGGTCGAGCACGGCCTCCTGGGCGAACGTGGTCGCTGCGATGAAGGAGATCTTGTGCGCGATGGCGGCGTGCTTGCCGATCGGCCGGCCCATCTGGACTCGTGCGTTCGACCACTCGCGAGCGATCTTCAGGCACCACTTCGACGCGGCGGTGCAGGTGGCGGGAATGGCCAGCCGGCCCGCGTTGAGCGTCGTCAAGGCGATCTTGAGGCCCTGCCCTTCGGCGCCCAGCCGGTTCTCGGCCGGCACGCGCACCTTTTCGAACCTGGTCAGGCCGTTCTCAATGCCGCGAAGGCCCATGAAGGCGTTGCGCTGCTCGACGACGACGCCGGGAGAGTCGGCTTCGACGACGAAAGCGCTGATTCCACCCGGCCCGCCGTCGTGCGCCGGCACTCGGGCCATCACGACGAGCAACTCGGCGACCACGCCGTTGGTCGTCCACAGCTTCACCCCGTCGAGCTCGTAGGCGGACCCGCCATCGACAGGGGTCGCCGTCGTGGCCATCCGCGCCGGGTCCGAACCGACGTCCGGCTCGGTCAGCAGAAAAGCGCTGATCGCACCCTTGGCGCACCGGGGAAGGTAGGCCTGCCTCTGCGCCTCGTTGCCGAACAGCTTGACCGGCTGAGGGACGCCGATGGACTGGTGCGCGGACACCAGGGCGACGAGTGCCGGGTGTACCGAGCCGACCAGCATCAGCCCGCGGTTGTAGGCCACTTGGCTCAGGCCCAGGCCGCCGTACTGCTCCGGGATCTTCATGCCGAATACGCCGAGTTCGGCGAGGGTCTTGACGTACTCGTCCGGGATCTTGGCGTCGCGCTCGATGACGGCGCCGTCCATCTCGTTCTCGCAGACCTGCCGCAACTTGGTCAGGAACGCCTCGCTGCGCGACTGCTGGTCCGGCGACTGGGTCGGATGGGGATGGATGAGCTCGAGCTGGAATCGCCCGAGAAACAGCTCCTTGGCGAACGACGGCGCGCGCCATTCGGTCTCGCGGGCTTCTTCGGCAAGGCGGCGGGCCTCGCGTTCGCCGGCTGTGTGGGCTTCAGTGGTGGTCGTCATGGCAGCTCGCATCCTCCGGGACGGGGATCGGTGCTTCTCGATCCACGTTACCAGCGAGTAACCAGACTGGGAAAAGCTAGCGCCGGTTCGATCGCACCGGCTGTACGACCAAGATCGGCCAGCGAGCGGAGTAAACGTCGGCTGGCACCGGCAAATGGAGCGAATCGACCCACTACTCCGCTCGCTGGCCGATCTTGATGAGTGGAGTGTCGTCGGATGCTCGCCGGGAATCCCGGTGGTCGGCACGGTGTTTTATGAAGTAGCCTGAACGGGCCGTGCCAGCAGCCAGCCCGTTCAGGTGCCAGCTGCGGCTGGATTGACAACTCAATATGGGGGTGAACGGTTTCGACTTCGTTCGTCGAACCAGGGGAAGCGGGCCGAGGATGTCGCGTGAGCTCGTAAACCAACGCGGCAACGTTATAAGTGCCAACGCTAAGCGCACTGACTTCGCTCTCGCCGCCTAAGGCGGAGTAAAGAAGTCTGTCGACCCGGGGATGCTTCCGACCCGGTGATCGGCATCAGCTAGGAGGCTCACCCGCCGGTACGGTCGCGGGACCGGTGGGGACATGTACGCGACTGGGCTCGTCACGGTGAACTTGCCTGCGAGATCACCGGAGCCGAGTAGAGGCGATTGCAGGCTGCGCCCGGAGAAGCCCTGGAGGAACGTCGAAGGACCCGGGTTCGATTCCCGGCACCTCCACTCAGCGAGGAGCGCTTCAGTTACTCCGGCGGATCCGCCGGAGTCTCGGAGCGCCAGGAGGCCCGCCACTCGGGTGCCTCCCAGCCCTCCATGACATAGATCCGCTCGCGTGCCACCTTGTCGCCGCGGAATTCGAGTAATTGCACTCCGTACTGCCAGGGACCGCCGCTGTAGCTGATCGAGAGTTCGACCACTGCCAGGTCCTCGCGGGCTGTGACCCGTCGCATGCGGTAGCGCACCTCGGCGGGATACCGGCGGCGCCACTCGGTGAAGTTGGCAACGCCCTCGAACCGCTCCCCGGACTGCGGGAATTCCAGCACCGCATCGTCGTGATAGATCTCATGCGCCCGGTCTACGTCCGCGCCCGGGTACTCGAAATACCGCCGAACGTGGTCGAGCATCGCCGACTGAGTGGGCACCGCACCTCCTGACCGTTGCACGACGCTACCGCTGGGGTTTCCGTGTGGTCCAGCTCCGCAGGGTTTGTACACCGGATGAGTGTCGCCAGTGGGGGATCCGGCCAGCCGAGGAACTCGTGCCTGTCTCTCAAGCGGGAGCCTGGAACTGTGCCCGGATCAAGTTCAGCTCGGCGCGGTGATCGCCTGAACGACGGCGGCGGTGTCAGTCAGGTCGGCCAGGACCACGTCGGCGCCGGCTTCCTGCAGGTCATGGACTCCGTGGGGTCCGGTCGCCACCGCGACGGCCCTGGCGCCGATGGCACGCGCGGCAGCGATGTCGCGGAGCGTGTCGCCGACAATGACCGTATCGGCGCCGGTAAAGCGCCTCCCAAGCACTCGGGATGATCGTTGCAGAGCGTGAGCGGGAAGGTCGGTGCGGTCAAGAGCATCGCCGCCGTAGGCGCCGATACGGAAGTCGACGTGATGGGCGAGACCGAAAAGCTTCAGTTTCAGCACGGCGAGTGGGTACAGATTTCCGGTGAGGACCGATTGGTCCACCGCGGGCGATGCTCCGACGGCCGTCAAGGCCGCGGCCGCGCCCGGCAGCACGCGGCCGTTCGCGGCGAGATCGTCAGCGCGATTGCGCAATTCCACCACTATCTGCTCGGTGAAGGCGTCGACCAGGTCGCGGTCAGGCTCCAAGCCGTGGAGTCGCAGGACGTCTGTGACCGCCGCCAGCTCGGTACGGCCGTCGAACTGCCAGGGCTCGATGAGAGATCGGCCTGTCGTGGTGTGGAATGCCGCAGCGTAGGCGCGTTGGGTGACCCCGCCGCCCTCGATGAGGGTTTGATCGACGTCCCAGAGCACCAGGGTGGGGGTCCTTACTCCGGCTGCAGAGACATGATGTCGGCTCACGTGCCAAGCCAAACCCCGCCCACAGGGCCAGGGTCAATAGCCGGATGACGATAACTGGTCGGCGTCAGGTCTTTTCGACGACCCGTTCTCCCTCGCCGGGTTTCCAGATCGTGATCTCCAGCTGGTTGTTCTCGAACGCCACCGATGAAGCCCCGGTGAGGTCGGCGACGTAGAAGGGATCGAACTCTTGCCCGCGGAGGTCGAATCCGGTCTGCTCGAACAGGTCGACGGCGAACCGCTGGTGAAAGTCTCGATCCTGCAGGTTCATGACATCGCCCCACAGTTTGGCGTCACCATCTCCCACGTATGGATCGACGGTGGCCGTGTGCAGACAGAATCGCGGGTCGCGATCCAGGTCTCGGAACTTGGTGGTGTTGGGCATACCAATGATCACCAGGTGCTCCTCGAAGATACGGGGCTCGACGGGACTGATTCGGGGATACCCGTCGGAACGGAGCGTGCCGAGCATGCAGAGATTGCCCGTAGCGGCATGCCGGCGGGTGAAGACTTCGGCTACTCGCGCGGCCTCGATGGCGAACTCGTTCCAAGTGACCATGTACGAGGACGTTAGCTGGCAGACGAAGCGCCCGCTATCCAGACAGGATGGAGTCACCGTCCACGCTGATCGGCACCTCCGGCAGTGGTGCTTGAGAATCGGCCGTGAGTCCCGAAGCCGCCTGGACGACGGATCCGTCCTCGATCGAGAATCGGCTGCCGTGGCAGGCGCAGTTGATCGTCCCGTCGCTGATCGACGAGACGGTGCAGCCCTGGTGCGTGCAGGTGGCGCTGAAGCCCTTGAACTCGCCGTCGCTGGGCTGGGTGACGACCACGCCGCGGTCGGCCAGGATGACCCCGCCACCAACATCTACCTCGCTCGTCGATGCGAGGACGGCACCATCGGACGATTCGCCGGACTCTCCGGACTCCGTGGCTGAACTGTTCGGCTCGGCCGCTGGAGAGTCGTCGTCGCGCCCGTAGACCGTGCACCCGGCGAGCGCCGCCGCAGCGCCGGATGCGGCAGCGACCAGCAGCGTCCGCCGGGGAGTCTGAGCTGTCACATCGTCTCCTTCTAGAACCGAACGCCGATCGTGGTGAAGAACCACAGGGACGAGGTCCACCACAGGCCGACCAGCAGCGCGAACACTGTGCCACCGAGTACTGGCAGCGCCCAATTCGGCAAGCCGTCGCGGCGCAGGCCGAGCATCTTGACGGTGAACGCGCCGAAGAACAGGCAGCCCAACAACGAGTGGACGAAGACCCGGGCGGAGAACGTCTGGAACCCGACCGCGTACAGGCAGTGGACGGCAACCGGCACCGCCAGCAGGAACGCGGCCCGGCCGGACCACCGGTGCAGCGGCCCGATCCACGTCGGCGGGGCCACACCCGGCACCTTGCCGTACATGACCAGCGCTGAGACCAGTTGAACCAGCCCGAAGAACAACGCGGCCGACGCCACCCACACCTTCGCCTCGAGCGGTCCGGAGAAGCCGGCCAGGTTGACCGCGATTCCCGTCGGCGTGTGCAGCCCGCCGTAGACCCCGAGCACGAGGGCCACCACCGAACCGGCGAGTAGCGGGACGAGAAGCAGAGGGACGGTCCGGTCAGGGAGTGTCTGTTGGGTAGTCATCGTGGCCTCCTGTCAACCCAGCCGTTCAGGTGTCACGACCGTGCCGTTCACCGTGGCCCGCCCGTTTTCAACGTCGAGCGCGGGCGCCGGCTGCGTCTGGCCGTCCACGTTGAGCGCACCGACCTGGGTGCCGTCGGGCAGCACGATCCAACCGCCGACCACCTCGGCTCCGCCTGCGATCGTGTCGGCGAACCGGTACAGACCCTCCGGCGGCTCGACCACGTCGATGGTGAACGTCCAAGACTGGTCGTCGGCGGTGGCCTGGCCAGAGGCCTGCAGGTCGTCGAAGTCGCCGGTCAGCGACCCGCGCTCGCCGGTCAGGCCGAGCTGTCCGTCCACGGCGCTGCCGTCGAGCCAGGCCTCCACCGCGTTACCGTCACACAGGTACGCGATCGCCTCGTCACCAGTGACTATCACCGCCACGGAGGCTCCGCCGCCGTCGACGTATCCGACATATGTGACCGCTTGTGCCGTCTCTGTTTCGGTGGGAGACGGTGCGGGTTCGGTGGTGGGTTCTGGCGTCGGTTCTAGTGTCGGATCCGGCGTCTCGGCCGGCTGAGTCTCGGTTGCTTCGGCGAGCGGTTCCTTGTCGGCGGCCGTTTCGTCCGGCGTGGCGACCATGGCGGCCACCAGCAGTCCGACGCCCAGCACGCCCCCCGACAGCAGGGTGTACAGCGGCCCGTTGCGTGCCATATACGTCCCCCCATGCAACAACAGTGGAGACACCCTAGCGGCTAATGGATCAGACGCACCACGACATTCCGCGGCGGACACCACGCCGCCCGGTCCGCGCCGCGGCAGGATCCAGGGTCAGGTCGTGGTCAACTCTGCTCTGCCGGCGTCGGTCGCCGATCGGGCCGACTGGGCGAGCGCTCGAAGGATGATGCCGAGCGAGGAGTCGTCGAGATCGGTGATCGTCAGCACTTTCCGACCACCGTCGTGGCTCACCGCCCACGGCCAACCGTCCGTCGCGCCTGGCTGGTACCGGATCACGACGGTGCACTCGTTGCTGGTCGTCACCCTTGCGAGTCTGCGCGGGTGGGGAGTACACGACCTGAACTCCGGGTGAATCGCTCGGTGCGGTTGGGCAACGGCGGTAGTCGGCGCGAGTCAGCAGGGCGGTCGGCGAAAACTGGGTCGCGCGGGCGGACCGCCTGCCCGACACTGAGCCCATGGGCCACGTCGACCTGAACGCCGTCACCTACACCCTCGCCGACGGCAGGGTGCTGCTTGATGACATCACCTTCAGGGTGGGAGACGGCGCGAAGGTCGCCCTGGTCGGGGCCAACGGCTCGGGTAAGACCACGCTCCTGCGGATCATCGCCGGCGACCTCGCGCCGGATTCCGGCGCCGTCGTGCGGTCCGGAGGGCTCGGCGTGATGC
>Ga0214469_1000058_pt1 | contig 29124 bp, 26 predicted proteins | sample RVTome_10_FD_187340 | JGI IMG/M metagenome (GOLD analysis project Ga0214469, IMG submission 187340) | Soil microbial communities from uranium-contaminated site in the Upper Colorado River Basin, Wyoming, United States - RVT153D57 HiSeq ... | reverse complement strand
CGGTTCTCGTGCAACGCGAGCGCGGTCACCGCGACGAGCAGGATGCCGAACCCGAGCCACTGGCTCCAGTCCAGGTTGCGCCCCAGCGCCAGCCCTACCGCGGCCGCCGTCAGCGGGAACGCCAGCTCCGCGAACGTCGCACGGGACGCGGGCGTGTTCCGCAAACCACGGTAGTACAAGCTCAACGCGAGCAGCCCCACGATCAAGGCCAGCGGCACGATGTACGGCACGGCCCGCCACGGCACCGTGAACGGCTCGCCGCGCAACCCCACCACCACGATCATCGTGGCGAGTCCGAAGAAGAACCGCAGCGCGGTGATGTGGGTGGCCGACAGCTCGGATCCCACGAACCGGCCCAAGACCGTGCCGGACGCCCATAGGGCGGCTGCGCCGAGCGCGAGCAACGACGCCTCGGCAGTGCGCAACGACACATCGAACGGTTCGGCGAAAGCCAGCAGCCATGCGCCGCCGAGCGCCGGCGCCACGAAGAGCCAGAAGATCGGCCGGATTCGTTCGCCGAGAATGACTGCGGCCAGCAGGACGGCGATCAGCGGTTGCAGCTTCTGCAACGCCACCGGCGTGATCACATCGGGCTGGCCGTCCATCGCGAAGCCGGTCGCGAACGCCGCCGTGAACAGGGTCGTCGCCAGCGCCGACGCACCCGCTCCAATGACCACGATGGCGACCCTCGTCCGGATCGAGGATGACCACCAGGCTCGCAGTGCCGCCGGAAGCCACGGCAGCAGGCACAGCACGAGGACGAAATGCTCCGCGAACACGACCGTGGACGCGGCCATGCCCAGATCCCCGGTGAGCGGTTCTCGCATCAGCGCCGACGTACCCCAGAGTGCGGCCGCCAGGGCGACCATCCAGGTCCGGTCGGATCTGTCAGTCGACGAAGTCTCGAGCACGATCACCGGAACCTATCAGGCCGCTGCGTCATTCCCGGCTGGTACGTACGCCCGGCACCACTTGCGCACGTGCTCGAAGTACTGCTCTCGCGGCGCCTGGGCGGACAGCGCAAGGTCGTGCATGCCGCCCTCGATCCGGACGATCGTGACGTGCCGGCCGAGGCGGGCGCCGCGCGTCACCATGTCATCGACGTTCAGCAACAGGTCGGCCCGCAGGAACTCATCGGTCCACCGGGACGATCGAATGCTGCGGTTCGAGCAGGCCACAAGGACCGGACACGGCACGTCGAGCCCGCGGGCGACCCGCGACTGGCCGATCCTGATGGCACGGCCGAAGGCGGCCAGCGGCAGGAAGCCACCAACCGGCTTCCATTCCAGGTTGTAGCTCCACTCGCCCCGGTAGTCGCGATGGATGCTGTGGCCCTGGTGGACCGACATCCGCATCGGCAGCTCCATGCGCCTGCGCCGCGCGCCCACCACCTCGATCGTGCGCCCGACCAGCTCGGTGCGTTCCCACCACGGTCCGTTGTGGGCGAACCACGGGCTGTTCAAGACCAGGGCGTCCACCGCCCCGTCGGCGCCCTTGCGGTTCAACCACAGCGAGGTGACCAGCCCGCCCATGGAATGAGCCATCACCACGAGTACTTCGTGGCCGTCCTCATCGCGGATGATGCGCACCGCCTCGTCGAGCTCCTCCTCGAACTCGGCGAGGTCGGCGCAGTACCCGGGTGTCTGATGCGGCCGGATGGACCGTCCGTACTTGCGAAGATCCAGGGCGTAGAAGTCGTAGCCCTCATCGACCCAGAACTGGGCGACGTGGTCGTGAAAGAAGTAGTCGACGTAGCCGTGGACGTACAGCACCGCCCGGCCGGCCGGCTCAGGCGCACGCCTACTCACCAGGGTGGCGACGACTTCGCCTTCCTCATCTGGAGTCAGTTCGATCGTCCGCGCGGTATAGGGAGGGCCGAGCACAGCATCGGTCGTCAACGGCTGAGCCTTTCAGGTGTGCGATTCATCGTGCCGGCGGACGGGCTTCGTACGGGGTCGACAGCACGATCGTGGTGTGGGTGGACACGCTCGCCTTGGTGCGGATGCGGGCCAGTAGCTCCTCCAACTCGCCCGGCGTGCCGACGCGAACCTTCAGGATGTAGCTTTCCTCGCCCGCGACCGAATGGCACGCCTCGATCTCGGGGAAGTCGGCCAGCCGCTCTGGCGCATCGTCGGGTTGGCTGGGGTCCATCGGCTTGATCGAAATGAACGCGGTGAGAGGCAGCCCGATCGCATCGTAATCGACCACGACCGTATAGCCGCGGATGACGCCGCGCTCTTCGAGCCGCCGGACCCGCTGGTGGACGGCGGAGGTCGACAGGCCGGTCGCCTTGCCCAGGTCCGTGTAGCTCATCCGGCCGTCGCGGGACAGCAGGTTGACGATCTGCCGGTCGATCTCCTCCACGAGCAGACACCTTAGTCGGCACGGCAGATCGAGTGACAGGATGACGCTCGTGGACCTTACCGACGCACAGGCGCTCTTCGAGCCGGAACCGGGTTATCTCAACACCGCCAGCTATGGACTGCCGCCCCAACCGGCCTGGGACGCGCTGCAGGCCGCGCTGGCGGACTGGCGGGTCGGAAGGTCCGACTGGGAGCCGTGGGGGGCATCCACCAGGCGGGCGAGAGAAACGTTCGCCCGGCTGACCGGCGTCTCGCCGACGGATGTGACGACCGGTGCCCAGGTGTCCCAACTGCTGGCGCCGATAGCCGCTGCGCTGCCGGACGGCGCCCGGGTCGTGACGCCGGACGTGGAGTTCACCTCCAACCTGTTTCCGTGGCTTGCCCAGGCCCGCCGAGGCGTGGAGGTGCACACCGTGCCCGCCGCCAAACTGGCGGCGGCAATCGACGACGGTACGGACCTGGTCGCGTACAGCCTGGTGCAGTCGGCTACAGGTGAGATCGCCGACTTCGACGCGATCCAATCGGCCGCCGCGGCAGCCGGGGCCATGACGGTCGTGGACGCCACCCAGGCGTGCGGCTGGCTTCCCGTCGACGCCGGCCGGTGCGACGCCCTCGTCTGCGGAGCCTACAAGTGGCTGCTGTCGCCGCGCGGCACGGCGTTCCTGGTCACGCGACCGGAATTGCGGGAGCGGCTCGTGCCGTCGCAGGCCGGATGGTGGGCCGGCGCGGACCCGCACGCCTCGTACTACGGCCCTCCGCTACGCCTGGCCAATGATGCGCGAGCCTTCGACATCTCACCGGCGTGGTTCAGCTGGGTCGGCACGGCGCCGGCGCTGGAAATCATCGAGCAAGTCGGCATCGCCGCCATCCACGACCACGACGTCGGCCTTGCGAACCGGTTCCGCGCCGGGCTGGGCCTTCCCGACGGCGACTCCGCGATCGTCTCGGTGAATGTCCCCGGGGCGCATGAGCGGCTGGCGGCCGCCGGTGTCCGCGCCGCCGTGCGCGGCGGCAGCATGCGCGTTTCGTTCCACCTCTATACGACCGAAGCCGACGTCGATCTGGCACTGCAGGCGCTGACCCGCTAGAGCCCTACGAGCTCCCGCGGACGCAGGTTCAGGCGCTCGACTCCACCCGGCGTGATCACCACGATGTCCTCGATCCGGGCGCCGTAGCGGCCCGCGATGTAGAACCCCGGCTCGATCGAGAACGCCATCCCCGGCTCGAGCATCGTCGAGTTGCCCGCGACGATGTAGGGCTCCTCGTGCGTCTCGAGACCTATCCCGTGCCCGGTCCGGTGGATGAAGTACGTCCCGAGCCCAGCCTCTTCCAGGACAGAACGGGCCGCCGCATCGACCGATTCGGCGGTCACCCCGGGCCTGACCTGTTCGCAGGCGGCGACTTGGGCAGCAAGCAGCGCCGCATACGCCTCGACGTACTCCGCGGGCGGCTCCCCCACCACATACGTACGGGTTTCGTCCGAGCAGTAACCCGCCTCGGTAGTGCCGCCGATGTCGACAACTACCGGATCTCCGGCCTCGATGACCCGGTCGCTCGTCTCGTGGTGCGGGCTGGCGCTGTTCGGACCCGAAGCGACGATCACGAAATCAGTCCGGACGTGTCCCTCCACGACGATGGCATCGGCGATGTCACGGGCCACTTCGCGCTCGGTCCGGCCCGGGCGAAGCCACTGCGCCATCCGCGCATGCACCCGGTCGATCGCGGCGCCCGCCTCGCGCAGCGCCTCGATCTCGTCGTCGGCCTTGCGAACCCTCAGTTCGCTGAGCACTCCCCCGGCCAGAACCTGCTCGGTCGCCGGCATCGCCGCCCGGAACCGTAGGACCTTCTCGGCCCACATGTGGTCGTCGAGCCCGACCCGGCCGGCGGTGGGCAGCATCCCGGCCACCAGCGCGACCGGATCGGCCGTCTCCGGCCAGTCCACGATCTCGGCGACCTCGCCTGCGCCTGATGCCTCGGCCGCCGGGCGTTCGAGTTTCGGCACCACGAGAGTGGGATTCCCGCTCGCCGGCACGACCAGACAGGTGAGCCGCTCGAGCGGCATCGCCGCGTAACCGGTCAGGTAACGAAGATCCGGCCCCGGCGTGACCAAGATGGCGTCCAGTCCTGCCGCGGCAGTGGCCTGCTGGGCTCTGGTTACGCGGTCCGTCGTCGACATATGCGCGAGACTAGCGCCCATGAACGCCACCGCCGGCGGCAGGCTCATGCTGCTCGACACCGCGTCGCTGTACTTTCGCGCTTACTACGGCGTACCCGATTCGATCACCGCCCCAGACGGCACCCCTGTGAACGCGGTGCGTGGCCTGCTCGACTTCATCGCACACCTGATCACCGTCAGGTCACCTGACCGCCTGGTGGCGTGCCTGGATGCCGACTGGCGGCCGGCCTTCCGCGTCGCGCTGCTTCCCTCGTACAAGGCGCACCGGCTCGCCAATCCCGCTACCGGCGCGGAGAACGTCCCAGCCGCGCTCGAGGCGCAAGTCCCGATCATCATCGATGTCCTCACTGCAATCGGGCTCGCCCACGTCGGCGTTCCCGGGTTCGAAGCCGACGACGTGATCGGCACGCTCGCCGCCCTCGACCCCGGCCCGGTGGACGTCGTGACCGGGGACCGGGACCTGTTCCAGTTGGTCGACGACACGCGCGGGGTCCGGGTTCTCTACACCGCTCGCGGCGTCGGGAGGCACGAGGTGATCGACGAGGCGGCCGTCACAGCCAAGTACGGCATTCCAGGACGTTCTTACGCTGATTTCGCGACGTTGCGCGGTGACCCCAGCGACGGCCTGCCCGGTGTGAAGGGGATCGGTGACAAGACGGCGGCCACGCTCATCGGGCGGTTCGGCAGCATCGAAGGGCTGCTCGAGGCCACTGACGACCCGGCCGCCGAGATGTCACCGACCATCCGGCACCGGCTTGCCGAAGCGGCCGATTACCTCAAAGCCGCCCCAGACGTGGTGCGTGTCCGGACCGACGTCCCCCTCCCGGAATATGACGACGCCCTCCCGCGCCACCCGCGCGACCCGGAGTCCTTGGTGGAACTCGGTGAGCGCTGGAATCTCGACAACTCACTCAATCGGGTACTTAACGCACTCGCTGCCTAGTTGTGATCGGTCGTGCCAGTCCCGGGCGATCTGTATCACATCACTGGGCGGGCCCTCTTCCAATCGACGGGGCGAACACGCAATCCATCGCCTCGACGCCATTCCGCAAAAGCGGAGTGCACTACCTGGGGGGAACCATGACACGCAAGAACCGAAACGTGGCCGCTGGAGTGCTCGCATTCGCACTGAGCCTGGTCGTCGCGCCGGCCGCGCTGGCCGAGCCCTTCGAAGGCGAACAGCGCGGCCAGAGTACGGCAACCGTCGATCCGGCTTCTGGATGGGAGCAGAACAAGGGCTACCTCGAACACCTGGAGCGGCAGCAACCGGCCGACCAGTCCTCGACCGCCGGCTCCAGCCAGGCCCAACTGCCCAAGGCTCAGATCGAGTACCTGGAGCGGCAGCAACCGGCCGACCAGTCCTCGACCGCCAGCTCCAGCCAGGCCCAACTGCCCAAGGCTCAGATCGAGTACCTGGAGCGGCAGCAACCGGCCGACCAGTCCTCGACCGCCAGCTCCAGCCAGGCCCAACTGCCCAAGGCTCAGATCGAGTACCTGGAGCGGCAGGCGGCAGCTGCGACCGAAGCGACCGACGACACTGGGCCGGGTTGGCTCCTCGGTGCAGGTGTCATCGCCGCCGTCGCCATTGGCAGCGTCGTCGTTGCGGTCATCCGGTCGCGCCGGCCCGAGACCGCTGAGCCGGCGGAACCAGCCGAACGCGAGAAGCTAACTGTCTGATCCTTACGAACTAACTGCGGCCACCTCCGTGTCATCCACCGGGGGTGGCCGCGGCAATGTCACCCGAGCGTGGCGTAGGCCACGACTCCCCTGTTCAGAGCGCCCATGGCGAGCTTCGCGGTGTCACGCAACGGGGTGTCACCAGCCGCTTCGGCGACCTGGTCCAGCAGGTCCAGCAACTGCCGGACGGCTCGCACGAAGTCGCCCGCGGTCAGATCGCCGTCCAGCAGCACGGGCTCCAACCGGTGGCCGCTGGCCCACCGCCAGGCTGCCTGGGCAAAGCCGAGGTCGGGCTCGCGCAGGAAATCCAGGGCGTGGTCGGATTCGAGCTCCTTCAGCTCACCCCACAGCCGCACCATGTCGCCGAGCACGGCGCGCACCCTTCCGCGAGGTAGAACCGGCGGTGAGACGTCATCGGGTTGGCGGGACTCGTAGGTGAGTGCCGACACGCACGCGGCCAGCTCCGCGGGATCCAGCTCGTCCCACAACCCCTCGCGCAGCGATTCGGCCGCAAGCAGATCGAGCTCAGCGTAGATACGGCCGAGCCGGCGGCCGGGGGGCGTCACCTCGTCGCCGCGGAGATATCCGAGATCCTGCAGCAGGGCACACACCCGATCGAACTGGCGTGCGACGGTGTTGGTTCGCGACTCCACCCGTCGTTGCAGCTTCTCGGTGTCGCGCCGCAGCCGCAACCATCGCTCGGCCCACCGGGCGTGCTCCTCGCGGTCGGCGCAGCCGTGACAGGGATGGGCGCGCATCTCCCTGCGCAACTCCAGCAGCCGCTCGTCGTCGGCGGCGGCCGAGGCGGTCCCGCGCCGACGGTGCGGCCTGGTGCCGTCATCCGGTGCCTTGGCCCTCAGCGCCGCCGCCAGGTCCCGGCGGGACGCGGCCGCCTTGGGATTGAACGAGCGCGGGATACGCAGCCGGGTGAGCGGCTCGACGGCCACCGGGAAGTCCATCAGCGACAGCCGGCGCACCTGGCGATCTTCGGTGAGTACGGTCGGTCGAGGACCGTCGCCGCTGCGCCCGCCCGGCATTCCGGGATCGAGAACGACCGCCAGCCCAGCGAACTTGCCCGATGGCACCCGCACGACATCGCCGGGCCGCAGCCGCTCCAGCGACTCCACCGCGGCTGCCCTTCGCAGCGCGGTGCCCTGTCGCGCCAACTCGGCTTCCCGGTCGGCAATGGCCCGTCGCAGGAGCGCGTACTCTTCGAAGTCGCCGAGGTGGCAGCTCATGGCCTCGTAGTAGCCCTCTATCGCCTCCTCGTGCCTGCGAATCTGCTGGGCCAGCCCCACGACGGCCTTGTCGGCCTGGAACTGAGCGAACGAGGACTCAAGCAGCTTTCTCGCGGCGGACCGTCCGACCTGGCGGACCAGGTTGACCGCCATGTTGTAGGACGGGCGGAACGACGAGCGCAGTGGGTAGGTGCGGGTCGACGCCAGTCCGGCGACCGCCATCGGGTCGAACTGCGGCTGCCACACCACCACCGCGTGACCTTCGACGTCGATGCCCCGGCGTCCGGCCCGTCCCGTGAGCTGGGTGTACTCCGCCGGTGTGACCTCGGCGTGTGTTTCGCCGTTCCACTTCACCAGCCGTTCGAGGACGACCGAGCGGGCCGGCATGTTGATCCCGAGCGCCAGCGTCTCGGTGGCGAATACCGCCCGGACGAGCCCTCGCACGAACAGCTCCTCGACGACTTCCTTGAACGTCGGCAGCATGCCGGCGTGGTGGGCCGCGACCCCGCGTTCCAGACCGTCCAGCCAGTCGTGGTACCCGAGGACGCGCCGGTCGTCGTCGGCGATGTCTGCGCACCGGTCCTCGACGATGGAGCGGATCTCGTCGGCTTCGTCGGTGGTCGTGAGCCGTAGCCCGGCGGAAAGACACTGCAGGACAGCGGCGTCACACCCGGCCCGGCTGAACACGAAAGTGATCGCCGGCAGCAGCCCATCGCGCTCGAGCCGCTCGAGTACCTGGACCCGGCCGGGCGTGTAGGCACCACCGTTGCGCCGGGGACGGTGACCTCCGCGCGGTGGACGTCCTCGTCCAGGGCGGGAGACGCTCTCCGAGTACCTGAGCAGTTGCGGGTTGACCCGGCGCCGCCCGTCGCCGGTGCCCTCGACGAACAGGTCCAGGAGCCGGGAGCCGACCATCACGTGCTGCCACAACGGCACCGGACGGTTCTCCTCGACGACCACGTCGGTATCGCCCCGCACGGCCGAGAGCCACTCGCCGAACTCCTCGGCGTTGGACACGGTGGCGGACAGCGACACGACGGTCACGGACTCGGGAAGGTGGATGATCACTTCCTCCCAGACCGCGCCCCGGAAGCGGTCGGCGAGGTAGTGGACCTCGTCCATCACGACGTAACCGAGCCCGGCCAGCGTCGTCGAACCCGCGTAGAGCATGTTGCGCAGGACCTCGGTCGTCATGACGATGACGGGTGCCTCGCCGTTGACGCTGTTGTCGCCGGTCAGCAGGCCGATGCTGGCGGCGCCGTGCCGGGCCACCAGGTCGTGGTACTTCTGGTTGGACAGTGCCTTGATCGGCGTCGTGTAGAAACACTTGCGGCCCTGCTCGAGGGCGAGGTGGACGGCGTACTCCCCTACCACCGTCTTGCCCGAGCCCGTCGGAGCCGCGACCAGGACGCCCCGTCCGGCTTCGACTGACTCGCAGGCTCGCACCTGGAAATCGTCGAGCGTGAAGTCGTAGCCGGTGGCGAACCGGCCGAGTGCACTCGCCCGTTCTGCCTGGCGCAGCCGCGACGCCGCATACCGCTCCGCGGGCGTGCTCATACCGTCACGCTACCGGCCCAGCCCGCTGATCATGCAAGAGCGGGACGAAACGCCGACTCGTCCCGATATTCACCAGCTTGACAATCCCGATAGCCCGGCGTGTCGTCCCGCTCTTGCATGATCAGCGGGGGACGAAGACCCGGAGGGCGGATGGGACGGCCTCAAAAGTCTGCGGCAAGGGACCCAACCGTTCGCCGTCGACATAGGCGACGATCGAATCCGCCTCGACGTGCACCTTCCGGGCCCGGCGCACTTCCACGTACGGCAACCGGACGTGGGTTCCGGAGTACACCTTGGGAAACACGGTCAGGAACCGTAGCTTCGAGATGGGCTTTACCACCAGCACGTCGAGCAGTTCGTCGTCGAGCAGCGCATCGGGCGTCACCTTCATACCGCCGCCGTAGCTGGGCGAGTTCCCGATGGTCACCAGCATCGCGTCGGTCACCCATGGCCGGCCGTCCAGTTCCATGCGGTACCGGACCGGGCGAAAGACCCCGAGCTCGGCCAGCATGGCCAGGTTGTACCGCATTCGGCCATGCGGCCACCGCATCCGGTTCGCCCGTTCGTTGACGCGCGCGTCGAACCCGGCGGCAACAACACACCCGAACCACCGTCCGCCGGTCCGGCCCAGGTCGATCTTGCGCTCGTGACCCCTGGCCACGATGTCGGCGGCCGCCTCGGCGTCGTCGAGCGGGATGTCCAGGGACCTGGCGAAGTCGTTACCGCCTCCGGCGGGGATCACCCCGAAGGGGACGTCGGTGCCGCCGGCGGCTTGAAGTCCGAGGTGGATCATTCCGTCGCCACCGACGACGACAAGACCGGCTGCGCCGCGCTGCACGACCTCAGCGGCCATGGCCTGGCTCTCCTGGACGTCACGGCCGACAAGTTCCCGGACGGCCAGCCCGGCGCTTCGCAGCCGCGCTGCCGCGGCCTTGCCGACCCGAGCACCGCGGCCACCACCCGATGTCGGGTTGACGAGCAGGGCTATTTCACGGTCCACGCCCGAACACTAGCGCCCGGCTGGCATCAACCGGCACTCCCGCCGCCGGTCGATCACGTTCAGCATGCTCAGGCCTGCCGCACCAGGCGCGTGCGCATGGTGCGGCGCCGACACGCCTAGTGGAGTACGACGTCAGGTGATGTCGTCGGTGCGACCGAGCTTCTCCAACTGCTCGGGCGGCGTAGCTTCGTCGTCGGGCAGGGTCGTGCCGATCAACCGGTCGCGGCGGCGATCCATGATGCGGCAGACAACGACCGCCACCTCGAACAGCAGCCACATCGGCGTCGCCAGCATGATCAAGGTGAACGGATCACCCGTCGGCGTCGCGACGGCGCCGAAGGTGAAGATCCCCACGATGACCCATCGCCGCGCCGACGACAGCGTCTCGTGCCGGAGGACTCCCACCGCGTTCAGCAGAACGACGAAGATCGGCAGGAGGAAACCTATGCCGAACACCAGGACGATACGGATGACGAACGAAAGGTACTCCTCGAACGGAATCAGGTTGTCGACAAGATCCGTCGGAGTGAAGCCGAGCAGGAACTCCCAGGCCTTGGGCATGATCCATAGCGCTATTGCGACACCGGCACCGAACATCGGTGCGGCGGCGCCGACGACGGCCGCTGCCCAACGTCGTTCGTTGCGGTAGAGCGCCGGTGTGATGAAGGCCCACAGCTGGTAGATCCACACCGGCGCCGCGAGGACCAGGCCGGTGATCATCGCGATCCGCAGCGGTATGAAGAGCGGGTCCGTCGGCCTGGTATAGGTGGCCCGGGTCGCTTCGGCACCGGTCCGCTCGGCCGCCTCATACATCGAGTTCAGCAGGAACTCGATGATCTCGTTCCGGAAGACGAACCCGACGATGCCGAACAGGACAACGGCCAGCGCAGCCTTGACCAGCCGCGATCTGAGCTCGCGCAGGTGCTCCCCAAGGGTCATGCGCCCTTCAGGATCCTTCTTGGGGCGAGACCCTTTACCGCGACGGCCGAGGATGGTCGCCACGACCCCGCCGCCCCCTATCAGGCGTCGCGGTTGGACGACTCACCCTGCCGCTCGGCGGACTCCGCCTGCGGCGCGGGCTCGGCGGCACGCGGCGGGTCAGCCGGACGCTCGGCCGTGCCCGAGCCGACCTCAGGTGTAGCGGACTTCTTGTCGTCGTCCATCATCTCCCGGGTCTCGGCCTTGAAGATCCGCAGCGAGCTACCCAGTCCACGTGCCAGCTCGGGCAGCCGCCGGGCGCCGAACAGCAGCAGGATGAGCAGAGCGACGATCAACAGCTGCCAGGGTCCGATTGTGCCCATGGTGTGACCTCTTCCTTGTGTGGCCTGACCTCAATGGTATGTCCGGCACGCCTGAAGCCCTAAGCGACCGGGCTTCGCTCACTTGCGCGGCGATCCTACGGCCTGTTCGACGTCGCTGGACAGCCCACCCACTTCGCGGGCGAGTCCCGCCAGCTTTCGCCACGCCGCGCGCACCGACAGCCCGACCAGCGTGACCGCCCCGACGAAGAGCAGTACGGCAACGATCCACAATACGATGGCAGCCGTCGACACCCGCCTCACCCCACCCCAGGCCGCAATTCGTTGACCGCAAGCGCGGCCTTGGCCTCGGCCACCACTTCGGCCGCCAGGTCAGCCGGCTCGACCACCCGGCCGGTACCGCCCAGCCGCAGTACCAGGCGCCGCAACCACCGCCGGTCGGCGACGCGCAGCTTGATCGTCAGCCCGCCATCGTCACGCTCGGTCACGGACTCGCACGGGTAGTACTCGGCCACCCACCGGCCGGCCGGCGTGACGGCGAGAGTGACCAGTTCGTCGTCCGGCGACGGCTGGAAGATGCCCGCACTGAGGTCCCGCGCCCGGGCCTGCGGCGGGACGGACGCCGGCACGTCCAGGATCGCTATCGCCGCCACCCGATCAAGCCGGAACAGGCGCTCGGCCTCTGCGCGCCGGCACCATCCCTCGAGGTAAAGTCGCCCGTCGGCGAGCGCCAGTCGCATCGGGTCGACGTCACGCTCGGTCGTCTCGTCGCGTCCAGGGACCCAGTACGACAGGTGCAGGCGGCGCTTTTCGTCCAGTGCTCGCCGGACGACCGCCGCCACCTCCGCCACCGAGTCGCCGTCCACCTCGACCCGCACGGCGGTGGCCCGTTCAGCGGCCGAGCCCGCCGCCTGCTCAAGCTTCGCGATCGCCCGGTCGATGGCACCCCGGTCGTACGAACCCGGCATCGCCGCCAGCGTGCGCAGCGCCACCACCAGGGCTAGCGCCTCATCGGTTCCCAGCCTCAACGGCCTGGCCAGGTAATCGGCGTTCGACACGCTGATGACGCCGTCGCCCTCGACGGCGTCCATGTCGACCTCGATGTAATCGCCCATGGCCAGGCCGGGCAAGCCCGAGAACCACAACACGTTGAGGTCGCGCATGATCTGCCGCTCGCTCACACCGAACAGCTCAGCCACGTCGGAGACCCGCGCGTTCGGATGCGACAGCAGGTACGGCAGGAGCGATAACAGGCGCTCCACCTGTTGCTGAGCTCCGCTGGCTCGCTGCGTCACGCGGCCGCCTCCACGACGGCGAGCAGGCGCTCTATGACGCGCTTTCGCACGTCATCCGGCTCCACGGCCACGACGTCGCCGCCGTATCCGGCGAGTTCCTCTGCCAGTACCCCACCGTCCGAATACGGGACGCTCAGTTCGTCCCAACCGTCCGGACCGGGCCGGATGCCGGTCGACCGCCGCCGCAGGCCGTACCCGCTGCCGTGGCGGACGCGGATTCGAGCGCTCGCCGTCTGCCGCGCAGGCGCCAGCGCGCCGGCGGCCTCCCGGACCTGCTCTGCGGACGGTACGTCGTACGACCCCGGCTCGCCGGCATGCGTCACCTCACCGACTATCCGCGACAGCCGGAACATCCGCGGGCCGTCGCGGTTCAGGTCGTGCCCGACGACGTACCAGCGACCGTGCCACGACAGCACGCTCCACGGCTGTAGTGCGCGCTGCATGGCGCGTCCGGTCGGGCTCTTCTGGTACGAGAAGCTGACGGGCGTACGGTCGCGTACTGCCTCCCACATCGGCCAGAACGCGGGCTCCTCGACGGCCAGCCTCGGCTCGATGGCGGCCAGCGCGGAGGTGTCGGTCTCGACGCCGGCTGCCCGAAGCTTGAGCACTGCCCTGCTGGTGGCCGCGGCCAGGCTGGCGTGCTGCCATACGCGGGCGGCCAGACCGATCACGGCGGCTTCGTCCGGCTCCAGGCTGATCTCGGGCAGCTCGAACTCCTGCCGGCGGATCCGGTATCCCGGCTCCTCGTCGCCGAACGGGTCGAACGAGCCGGTCTCGATAGGGATGCCGAGCTCGCGGAGCTCCTCCTTGTCGCGCTCGAACATCCGCTCGAAGGCCTCTGGAGACTGGTCGCCGTAACCGCCGACGACCTGCCGGATGCGGCTCTTCGGCACGTAGCCGCGGGACACCAGCAGGCAGATGACAAGGTTCATCAGACGTTCGCTTTTGGCCTGGTTCACCGCCAGTCCCCTTCCCCTTCCACCGAGAGGCTAGTCGAGTCACTAGCCTCAGGGCGTGGTCCGATGGCGTAGTGGTGTCGTGGCGTCGGTTCGCCGGGCGTGGACCGGTGCCCGTGAGCTGACGGTGACTGTGGACGGCGGCGATCCCATCGCTGCCCTAGCCTACCCGGATCTGGTCGGTGATCCGCAGGTCGGAGACCGGGTCCTGCTCAATACCGCCGCATTGGCGCTGGGCTTGGGCACGGGCGGGTACGCGCTGGTCGTCGCGCTGCCGGACCGGCTGCCGGACGATCCGCCGCCCGGACCCGGGCACCTGGTGAAGGCCCGGTACACCCCGCTTCAGGCGACCGTCCTGGGCGTCGACGAGCAGGACTCCCCACACCATGAGCTGCTGCGCGACGCGGATTCGCTGGACGGCATGCCGGTCGTGATCGCTGACTTGCATTCGGCGCTGCCTGCGGTACTGGCCGGGGTCCGGGATCTCGCCCCGCAGGTTCGGGCGGTCTATGTGATGACCGACGGCGGGGCGTTGCCCTTGTGGTTCAGCCGGACGGTCTCGAGCCTGCGGGACGCCGGATGGCTGGCCGGCAGCGTGACGGTCGGCCAGGCCTTCGGCGGAGACGCGGAGGCGGTGACGCTGCACACCGGATTGTTGGCCGCCCGGCACGTGCTCGGTGCCGATCTGGCCGTCGTCACGCAGGGGCCGGGCAACCTGGGCACGGGCACCCGGTGGGGATTCTCGGGCGTGGCCTGCGGCGAGGCGGTGAACGCCGCGGCGGTGCTGGCGGGACGTCCAGTGGCTGCGCTGCGAATCAGTTCCGGCGATCGCCGGGAACGGCACCAGGGCGTGTCGCACCACAGCTTGACGGCGTACGGCCGAGTGGCGCTCATGCCGGGCGACGTCGTCGTACCGGACTTGCCGGGACCGTTCGGCGTCGCGGTCCGCGAACAGGCCGCGTCGCTCGTCCGGCACCGCGTCGTCACCGTGGCTGTGGACGGGTTGCTGGACGCACTTCGCGCGGTGCCGGTGAAGCTGTCGACCATGGGTCGCGGACTCGACGAGGACACCGAGTACTTCCTCGCGGCAGCCGCGGCCGGCCGCCACGCCGCCACCCTGTTGTAGTTCGATCACGTTCGGCAGGTGGCCCGACTTACCTACAGGTCTGCGTGCATGTATGTACGTCGGGCCACCTGCCGAACGTGATCGAACAGAATCAGCGGACGGCGACCAGGTCGACGACGAAGATGAGGGTCTCCCCTGGGGCGATGACCTGGCCCGCGCCGCGGTCTCCGTATCCGAGATGTGGCGGAATCACCAGGCGCCGCCGGCCGCCGACCTTCATCCCCTGCACGCCCTGGTCCCATCCGGCGATGACCTTTCCACCACCGAGCGGGAACGCGAACGGCGTGCCACGGTTCCACGAGGCGTCGAACTCCTCGCCGGTCGAGTAGGCGACACCGACGTAATGCACGACGGCTGTCGAGCCGGCCGTGGCCTCGGCCCCGTCGCCTACCACGACGTCCTCGGTCATCAGCTCCTCAGGCACCTCGAAGTCGGGGAAGTCGATCTCCGGACGTTCAAGGGCCATCAGTAGCTACCCACCACGTCGATAAGGATCACGATGGGCTCACCCTCCGCGCCGTCGGCTCCCGGGTTGTCGGCGGCCGCGATCCGGGTCAGCACTCGCGACCCTTCCAACTGACCTTCCAGCGCCTCGGCCAAGCCGGGAATCGTGGCCACGTCCGTCGGCGGAATCACTTCGACTCGACTCTCCTGCCACGACGAGTACGCAACCTCTTCTGTCTCGACCGATGCGGTCACAACCTTCACCACCAGGTTGTCGCCGAGTTCGGGTCCGTCACCGGCGACCAGCAGATGCGAGGTGGACTCCGTGACCGGCTCGCCGGCCGAGCTGAAGTCGATCGTCGGCTCCTCCACACCGTCTCCGGACACCGTTGGCAGATCCTCAGGGAGGTCCTCGACCGGGTCCCCGGAGATCGCGCGCTCGGCGTTGAATGCGTCGATGACGTCCACGACGAACAGCAGGGTGTCCTCAGCCAGGTCGTGACCCTCCTGAGCGCCGTAACCCTGGTCTGGCGGAATCGACAGGAGCACCCGCGAGCCGACCTGCTGACCGACCAGGCCGTCGTCCCAGCCCGGGATCAGCTGACCCACACCGACGTAGAAGCCGACGGGCTCGCCGCGGTCGTACGAGTTGTCGAAGATGTACGGCACCGGACCTTCAGAGTCCTCGGCGGCATCGCCCTCTGACTCCTCGGTGGGCTCGTCCGTGGGCTCGGCGCCGGCGGCGGCCGGGTCGTCGGTCGGCATGTCGGCCGGGTCGCGCGGTTCCCACGTCTGGCCGAGGTAGTTGACGACCAGGAAATCGCCGGACGCGACCTCGGCGCCGTCGCCTTCGGAGAGAACCTCCACGACGAGTTCTTCGGACGGGTCGCCGGACGGCACGGTGATCTCGGGCTTCTCGCCGAAATCGCCGGACGCGCCGAGTTCGCCGTCGTCGCCGCCGTCGGAGTCCGAGCCGCACGCGCTGAGCGTCACGGCGGTTCCAAGCACGGCTATGACCAGGGCTGGGAATCTACGCAAGGAGTGTCCTAACGAAAAAGAGAGCGTACAACGCAGCAACGACCCTAGCTGGCGTTGCTGAGAACCAAATGAGAAGGCTACATGCTGGCTATGAGCTTCTCGACACGCTCGTCGACCGACCGGAACGGATCCTTGCAGAGCACGGTCCGCTGCGCCTGGTCGTTGAGCTTGAGGTGGACCCAGTCGACGGTGAAGTCGCGCCGGCGTTCCTGGGCCCGCCGGATGAACTCCCCGCGCAGCCGGGCTCGAGTCGTCTGCGGCGGAACCGACTTGGCCTCGAAGATCGCCACGTCGTGGCAGACCCGCTCCACGGCCCCGCGCCGTTCTAGCAGGTAGTACAACCCTCGCCGGCGGTGGATGTCGTGGTACGCGAGATCGAGTTGCGCGATGCGCGGGTGGGTCAGCGACATGTTGTGCTTCTCGCGGTATCGCTCGATCATGCGCAGCTTCGTAACCCAGTCGATCTCCCGCTCGACCAACGAAAGGTCGCCGGAGTCGATGGCCTTGATGGTGCGCTCCCAGAGGTCGAGAACGCGCTTGATCACTGGTGTCGCCAGTTTGCGGCGGTCGACGAAGTCGCGGGCCTTGGAGTAGTACTCCTCTTGGATCTCCAGGGCCGAGGCTTCGCGGCCGTTCGCCAGTCGGACCTTACGGCGGCCGGTGACGTCGTGGCTTATCTCCCGGATCGCCCGGATCGGGTTCTCGAGCGAGAGATCACGCAGCCCGGCACCGGCTTCGATCATCCGCAGCACCAGATCGGTCGCGCCGACCTTGAGCAGGGTCGTGCACTCGTTCATGTTCGAGTCGCCGACGATCACGTGCAGCCGGCGGTATCGCTCGGCGTCGGCATGCGGCTCGTCCCGGGTATTGATGATGGGACGGCTGCGGGTGGTGGCGCTGGACACACCCTCCCAGATGTGTTCGGCGCGCTGGCTCACCGCGTAAACGGCGCCGCGCGGAGTCTGGAGCACCTTGCCGGCGCCGCAGATGATCTGCCGGGTCACGAGGAAAGGGATCAAGACGTCGGCCAGCCGGGAGAACTCGCCGTGCCGGCCCACGAGGTAGTTCTCATGGCAACCGTACGAATTGCCGGCCGAGTCGGTGTTGTTCTTGAACAGGTAGACGTCGCCGGCGATGCCTTCCTCCCGCAGCCGTTTCTCGGCGTCGACCAGAAGGCCTTCGAGAACCCGCTCGCCGGCCTTGTCGTGCGTGACCAGGTCGACGACTGAATCGCACTCGGGGGTGGCGTATTCGGGATGGCTGCCGACGTCGAGGTATAGCCGGGCGCCATTGGACAAGAAGACGTTGCTGCTACGGCCCCATGTGACGACCCGCCGGAACAGGTACCGCGCGACCTCGTCTGGTGACAACCGCCGCTGGCCGCGGAACGTACACGTGACGCCGTACTCGTTCTCGAGCCCGAAGATGCGGCGATCCATGCCACCAGCCTACGTGTACGCGGGCCGACTAGCTCGCCGGTGGTTCCTCAGTCGGCTCTTCCGTCGACGGTGCTGCCGGCTCAGCGGACGCATCAGGCCCGGACGCGGGTGGCGCATCGCCGTTGCCGAGCAGCTCGCGAAGGTTCGCCTGCGGGATCCGCTTGAACTTTCGCCGCATCCGGTTTCGGTCCAGCACCGCGACCTCGAGCGCGTCAGTCGTGAGCTGTCGCACCTCGCCGGACGCGTTGTCGCGGCCCAGGGCATCAACGGCGAGCCGGGTCGCATCCTCGAAGCTCATGCCTTCCCGGTAACTCGCGGACAGGTGCCGACTCACCAGTTCAGCCGCGCCGCCCATCACCGCGTATCCGTGTTCGTCGACGACCGAACCCTCGTAGGTGAGCCGATAGATCTGATCGTCGGCCGCGGTGTCGCCGACCTCTGCGACGGCGATCTCGACCTCGTACGGCTTGGGCTGGGTGGTGAAGATGGCATCAAGGGTCTGGGCGTACGTATTGGCCAGCGCGCGGCCGTTGACGTCGGCCCGGTCGAACGAGTATCCGCGCAGGTCTGCGAGCCGCACGCCGGCTATGCGCAGGCTCTCCAGCTCTGGATAACGCCCCGCGGCGGCGAAAGCGATGCGGTCGTAGATCTCGCTGATCTTGTGCAGGGACCGGGACAGGTTCTCGGCCACGAACAGGATGCCGTGCTCGTACTGCATCACGATCACGGACCGGCCGCGGGCGATGCCCTTTCGGGCGTAGTCGGCCTTGTCCTTATAGAACTGCTCCGGCGAGACGTATCCGAACTGCATCGACACGGATGCTCAGGTCCCTTCGGTTAGTGGCGGCTACGTGAGTTGTTACTCGATGGGGGCGTTGGGTCCGTCAGGGCGCTCGTTGCGGCCGGCGACCACGCGCTCGACGACCTGGCCGACGGCGTCGTTGTCGAGTCGACGGTATCCGTCGCCGTCCACCAGCGCGACGACCGGATAGATCCGGCGCTGCAGATCGGGCCCACCGGTCGCGGAGTCGTCGTCGGCGGCATCGTAAAGGGCCTGCATGCACACCGCGACGGCCTCGTCGGCCGTGAGGTCGGGCCGGTACAGCTTCTTCTGAGCACCGCGCGCGAACAACGACCCCGAGCCGACCGCGTAGTACGAGTGCTCTTCGTAGCGGCCGCCGGTGATGTCGTACGAGAAGATCCGCCCGTCCTGCTCGGCGTGGTCGTAACCGGCGAACAGCGGAATCGCCGCTAAGCCCTGCATCGCGAGGGCGAGGTTGCCGCGGATCATGTGCGAGAGCCGGTTGGCCTTGCCCTCGAGCGACAGGACGGTGCCTTCGATCTTCTCGTAGTGCTCGAGCTCGAGCTGGAACAACCGGACCACCTCGACTGCCAGCCCCGCCGTGCCCGCGATGCCGACCGCCGAGTACTCATCGGCCTGGAACACCTTTTCAATGTCGCGCTGGGCGATGATGTTGCCCATGGTGGCGCGCCGGTCGCCGGCCATGACCACCCCGCCCGGGTAGGTCACCGCCACGATCGTCGTGCCGTGCCGAACCTCGGTGCCGACCACGTTGCTCGGTGGGGTGCGCCGACCGGGCAGCAACTCCGGCGCGTAGCCGGCCAGAAAGTCAGTGAACGACGATGTTCCCGGCTGCATGAAGGCAACCGGCAGCCCGGTCGAAGTCGACAGATCCACCTATTCCCCGCCCTTCTGCACGAATCCGCGGACGAAGTCCTCCGCGTTCTCTTCGAGCACCTCGTCGATCTCGTCCAGCACCGAGTCGACATCGTCGGCCAGTTTGTCCTGCCGCTCCTTGAGCTCCTCGGAGACCTCCGCCGACTCGTTGGCTTCGGCATCTTCGTTCCGGCGCGGCTGCTTGCGCTGCTGCCCGCCACTCGTATCACGCGCCATGGTTCACCTCCGAGAACTCGCGCGGTCTCATGGCATGACCCTACCTATCCCGACCGACGTTTCGCGGGATCGTTACGTGCCCGGAACCGTCCGCCCTGAGCGAATCACCCGATCTCGGGGCCGATCACGTTCAGCACCGTATTGGAATGCCGTACCGGCCGCGGGCGCGTCCGCGACATCTGTCGTCCGGTTACGAATTCTCGATCGGGCCGCTAGCTGCCGGACAGTTCGTGCAGCAGCTCTTCCGCGGTCCGGCAGCGATCCAGCAGCAGGCCGACGTGGGCCTTCGTTCCACGAAGCGGCTCGAGCGTGGGCACCCGTTGTAGGGCGTCGCGTCCCGGCAGGTCGAAGATGACCGAGTCCCAGGACGCTGCGGCGACGTGCCTGGCGTACTGCGCCAGACACCTGCCGCGGAAGTACGCCCTGGTGTCCTCCGGTGGTTCCTGGACCGCGCGCGCGATCTCGGCGTCGTCGACCAGGCGTTCGATCCGGCCCATCGACACCAACCGGTGGTACAGCCCCTTGTTTGGACGCACGTCCGAATACTGCAGGTCGACCAGGTGCAGCTTCGGATGGGACCACTCGTAACCATCGCGGTCGCGATACGACTCGAGCAGCGCCAGCTTCGCGACCCAGTCCAGCTGGCCGGACAGCTCCATCGGATCGCGCTCGAGCGCAGCCAGTACCGCCTCCCACCGGTCGAGCACGTCGGCCGTCTCCGGATCGACATCGTGCCCATACCGGTCCTGGACGAACTTGCGCGCCTGCTCGGCGTACTCCATCTGCAGTTGGACGGCGGTGAGCTTTCGGCCGTCCTTCAATGTGATCAAGTACGCGAGCGACGGGTCGTGCGACACCTCGTGCAGCGAGTTCACCGGCCGCTCGACGGACAGATCGACGCCGAGGAAGCCGTCTTCGATCATCGATAGCACGAGCGAGGTAGTGCCGAGCTTGAGATATGTCGAGATCTCAGCGAGGTTCGCATCTCCGATGATCACGTGCAGCCGCCGGTAGCGCTCGGGATCGGCGTGCGGTTCGTCGCGGGTGTTGATGATCGGGCGCTTCAGGGTGGTCTCGAGGCCCACCTCGACCTCGAAGTAGTCGGCCCGCTGCGACAGCTGGAACCCGTCCTTGCCGCCGTCCTGACCGATTCCGACCCGCCCGGCGCCACAGACGACCTGGCGCGAGACGAAGAACGGGATCAGGTGCCGGACGATCTCCGCGAACGGGGTGGACCTGTTCATCAGGTAGTTCTCGTGGCAGCCGTAGGACGCGCCCTTGTTGTCGACGTTGTTCTTGTAGAGCTGGATAGAGGCGGTCCCGGGGGACAAGCCGGCCAGCCGGGCAGCCTCTGCCATCACGCGCTCCCCCGCCTTGTCCCAGACGACGGCATCGCGGGGGTTGGTCACCTCGGGCGAGGAGTACTCGGGGTGCGCGTGGTCGACGTAAAGGCGGGCCCCGTTGGTGAGAATGACGTTGGCCAGCCCGATCTCTTCGTCGGTGAGCTGGCTGGGGTCGGCGGCTTCGCGGGAGAGCTCGAACCCGCGCGCGTCGCGCAGTGGGCTCTCCTCCTCGAAGTCCCACCTCGCCCGGCGGGCCCGGGCGGTCGCCGAGGCGTACGCGTTGACGACCTGCGACGAAGTCAGCATCGAGTTGGCAGCAGGGTTGCCGGGCACGGCGATGCCGTACTCGGTCTCGATCCCGACGATCCGGCGAGCGCTCATGTATCGAGACTACGTGGAGTGCATGCGCGCACGACAAGACCCGCCCGGCGCGGCCTCGGTCGCAATCGGGTCGGCGTCGTAGCGGGCGGCCACGACACAGGGCTGCTTCGCCTCGGGGTGGGCCGCCCACCAGGGCCGCCGGTGCCGTACCACCCGCACAGGCCTGGTACGGCACCCCTGAGCATGCTGAACGTGATCGATCGGCTGCTCACAGGTACTGGCCGGTGTTGGCGACCGTGTCGATCGAGCGGCCGGCCTCCGAGCCTGTCTTGCCGGAGATGAGCGTGCGGATGAACACGATCCGCTCGCCCTTCTTCCCGGAGATCCGGGCCCAGTCGTCCGGGTTCGTGGTGTTCGGCAGATCCTCGTTCTCTTTGAACTCGTCAAGGCACGCGGTCAGCAGGTGCTGAACCCGCAGGCCCTTCGCGCCGGTCTCGAGGAAGTCCTTGATCGCCATCTTCTTCGCCCGGTCGACGATGTTCTGGATCATCGCACCGGAGTTGAAGTCGCGGAAGTACAGGACCTCCTTGTCGCCGTTGGCGTATGTGACCTCGAGGAACCGGTTCTCCTCGGTCTCGGCGTACATCCGCTCGACCGCTCGCTGGATCATCTCCGCAACCGTGCGGTCGCGGTCGCCGCCGTGCTCCCCGAGGTCCTCAGGGTGCAGCGGCAGGTCCGGGGTGAGGTACTTGGAGAAGATGTCACGCGCCGACTCCGCGTCCGGCCGCTCGATCTTGATCTTGACGTCCAGGCGCCCCGGCCGCAGGATGGCCGGGTCGATCATGTCCTCGCGGTTGGACGCGCCGATCACGATGACGTTCTCGAGCGATTCCACACCGTCGATCTCGGACAGCAACTGCGGGACGATGGTGTTCTCGACGTCGGACGACACACCCGAGCCGCGAGTGCGGAACAGCGAGTCCATCTCGTCGAAGAAGACGATGACCGGCGTGCCCTCGCTGGCTTTCTCTCGCGCGCGCTGGAACACCAGTCGGATGTGCCGCTCGGTTTCGCCGACGTACTTGTTCAGCAGCTCCGGACCTTTGATGTTGAGGAAGTAGGACTTGCTCTCCTCCCCGCCGGTCTTTCGGGCGACCTCCTTGGCCAGCGAGTTGGCGACCGCCTTGGCGATGAGGGTCTTGCCACACCCGGGAGGGCCGTAGAGCAGCACACCCTTCGGCGGGCGCAGCTGGTGTTCGCGGAACAGGTCAGCATGCAGGTACGGCAACTCGATCGCATCGCGGATCTGGTCGATCTGCCGGGCCAGCCCGCCGATGTCGGAGTAGTCGATGTCGGGGACCTCTTCCAGGATGAGCTCCTCGACCTCGATCTTCGGGATGCGCTCGTAGACGATGCCGGAGCGTGGCTCAAGCAGCAGCGAGTCGCCGGCTCGCATGACCGACCCGCGCAGCGGCTCCGCGATCCGCACGACCCGCTCCTCGTCGGTGTGGCCGATCACCAGCGCGCGCGCGTCGTTCATCAGCTCCTTGAGCATGACGACCTCGCCGACCTGCTCGAACTCCATCGCTCGAACGACGTTGAGGGCCTCGTTGAGCATCACTTCCTGGCCGACCTGGAGGGACTCGAGCTCGACTTCAGGGCTGACGGCTACGCGCAGCTTGCGGCCACCGGTGAATACGTCGACCGTGCCGTCCTCATAGGTCGCCAGGTAGACGCCGAAACCAGCGGGCGGCTGAGCCAGTCGGTCGATCTCTTCCTTGAGCGCCACGATCTGGTCGCGGGCCTCCCGGAGGGTCGCCGCCAGCCTGTCGTTCTGTGCCGTCACGGTCGCGAGCTGCGCCTGCGTTTCGGCAAGCCGCTCCTCCAGCACACGGGTGCTGCGCGGGCTGTCGGCCAGCCGGCGGCGCAGGGCAGCTACCTCTTCCTCGAGGAAGGACACCTGCGCGGACGTGTCAGGGTCTTCCGGCCCCGGCGCACGCTTGGAACGCTCGCTGCCGCCGTCGTGAGTCGACACGATCCCTCACCTCCGATAGCTGCCTGCAAAGGCCTCCACGCCATGACCCTACCTGCCGGAGCCGACTGCGCCACTGCTTCTTGGTCCCCGCCTGGCGTGGCGCGCGTCACGCCGTGCCTAGGCCGGTTCTTTGGTGCCTGGCGCGGGGCGCCGTCGGCGTGGTGGAGCCGTCACCCCCGGGGCGAGCCTGCGGGACGTCATCAGAAAACCGGTGTGGCCGATCATCCGGTGGTCCGGCCGTACCGCAAGCCCCTCCACGTGCCACGTACGGACCATGGACTCCCAGGAAACCGGCTCGGTGAACCCGCCGTGCTCGCGAACCGTCTCCACCGTCCGGGCCAGTTGCGTGGTGGTCGCGACGTAGCAGCAGAGCACACCGCCCGGCACCAGCGCCGAACCGGCCGCTTCGATGCACTCCCACGGCGCGAGCATGTCCAGTACGACCCGGTCGATGTCACGCTCGGCCAGCTCTTCGGCGAGATCCCCGACCGTCAACCGCCAGGCCGGATGCGCCCCTCCGAAGAACTGTTCGACGTTCTTGGTCGCCACCGCGGCGAACTCGGCGCGCCGCTCGTACGAGTGGACCAGGCCGTGCTCGCCCACCGCCCGCAGCAACGACATGGTCAGCGCTCCGGAGCCGACGCCGGCCTCCACCACCCGGGCCCCCGGGAAGACGTCGGCCATGGCGACGATCTGCGCCGCGTCCTTCGGGTAGATCACCGCCGCCCCGCGTGGCATCGACAACACGAAGTCGGCCAGCAGTGGGCGGAGCGCGAGGTACGCCGTCCCGCCGGTGGACGTGACCACCGTGCCTTCCGGCCGGCCGATCAGAGCGTCGTGTAGGAACGAACCCTTGTGGGTGTGGAACGCCTTGCCCGGCTGCAGGGTGATGGTGTGGTGGCGACCCTTGGGGTCGGTCAGCTGGACCTGGTCGCCCGCGCGGAACGGGCCGGTGCCCTTCCTCGGGCCGGTGGCGTCCGTCGGGCCGGTGGAGTTCGTGGGGTCGGTGGTCACGGCACGCCAGCGTAGAGCGGAACGCCGCGGAACGCCCGGCTAGGAAGCGCTAAGGGCATTGTCGATGTCGGAGGTCGCGAGCACGCCGTACACCGCGCCGAGTTCGTTCACGACGAGATACTCCGATGCGGGGGTCGCCCTTATCGCCGCCACCAGCCGCTCGCCCGCGAGATCGCTCGCCAGGATCATCCCCGGCTGGATGGACCGGGCCACCTGCCGGACCGGAATCCACGGCCGGCGATCCTCCGGTGTGGCGATCACGGCCGCCTCGCTGACCAGACCGGTGGGCCGATTCGCCGAGTCGACCACGACCAGCGAGCGCACGCCCGCTTCGCGCGCCTGCCGGATGGCCTCTGCCAGTGGAGTGTCGGCCGCGACCGGAGCGGCCCGCCGGGCCAACGTGCGGGCCTCCAGCTTCGGCAACTGGCTGCGCAGTCGCCCGACCACCAATGCCTGGCTTGCGCCCGACCACAGCAACATCGCGATCAGAGCGGCCCACACGATCAGGAACATGCTGGGACGGCCTTCGGCGAGGATGAACGGCGCCACGAGCGCCGCAGCGGCCAGAACCTGACCCGCACGGGCGGCGACGATGGTGCCACGGTTCTCGTCGCCGGTCACCTTCCAGACGACGGCTCGTAAGATGTGCCCGCCGTCAAGCGGTAGGGCGGGCAGCAGATTGAAGATTCCCACCACCAGGTTGGCGAAGCACAGCCCGAACAGGATGTACTCCGCGATCGGCTGCTCCACCAGCAGGGATCCGATGAAGGCCACACCGCTGACCGCCAGCGACACGGCGGGCCCGGCGGCCGAGATGAGGACGTCACGCCCCGGCGTCGGTGATTCGCGCTCGATCTCGGTATGGCCGCCCAGGAAATGCAATGAGATGCCGCGGACCGGTAAGCCGAACGCCCTCGCCGTCAGCGCGTGGCTGATCTCGTGCAGCAGCACCGATCCGTACAGGAACACCGCGAAGGCGAAGGTCACCGCGTAGATTCCCGCTCCAAGACCAGGCAGAGCCCGTTCGGCGTTCGGCGCGAAGCCGAAGGTGATGACGGCGGCCACGACGAACCAGGTCGGGCTGACGTGAATCGGGATGCCGGCCACCCGGCCGAGGGTCAACTGCCGGAACACCTGGCGCGACCGTCCGCTACTCACTCGATCAGGCTAGTTCACATCCGGGATTGTCGGGGGTGTGCCCTAGAGTCCCTGCCATGAGGACTGCAGCGCCCACCACCGTCGAGGAGTCGGCATTCCGGCTGACCCTCTCGCCGTCGCGCGCGTCGGACTTCATGACCTGTCCTCTCCTGTATCGGTTCCGGACGATAGACCGTCTCCCGGAGCGGCCGAGCCCCGAGGCCACCCGCGGCACTGTTGTGCACGCCGTGCTCGAGCGCCTGTTCGACCTCCCGCCAGCCGAGCGCACGCCTGAGCAAGCGGTGGCTCTGCTCTACCCGCAGTGGGAGGAATTGCTCGAGGTCGAGCCCGAGGTCGCCACGCTGTTCGAAGACGACACCGACGGCACGGCGCTGCGAGGTTGGCTGGCCAGCGCCGAGGAGCTCGTCCGGCGGTACTTCTCCCTAGAAGACCCGACTCGTCTCGAGCCGGCCGAACGGGAGCTGTACGTCGAAACGACCCTGGACTCCGGGTTGTGCCTGCGCGGGTACGTCGATCGCCTCGATCGTGCGCCCGGCACAGGTGCGCTCCGCGTCGTCGACTACAAGACCGGCAACGCACCACGCGAAGGCTTCGAGCAGCGGGCGATGTTCCAGATGCGGTTCTACGCGCTGGTGCTGTGGCGGCTGCACGGCCAGGTGCCCAAACTGCTGCAGCTGATCTACCTCGGCAGCGGCGAGATCTTGCGGTACGAGCCGGACGAGGCCGACCTGCGGGCCACCGAACGCAAGCTCGCGGCTTTGTGGCGGGCGATCGAACGGGCCGTCGAGTCCGGCGATTGGCGGCCGAAACCTACCCGAATGTGCGATTGGTGCAACCACAAGGCGCTGTGCCCGGCCTATGGCGGCACGCCGCCACCGCTGCCTGAAAACGCCGGCCCGGGCAACGGCACCGACGAGGCGCCGTCACCCCGGATGTCGCCTGTCGACGCCTAGGACGTCGCGGCCACGTACTGCCGCATAGCCTTGGTCCGTGCAGAATCGGCGGTCCCACCTGCCAGGCCGCCCGTGGGTTTTCGACATCACGCTCACCGGCGTCCTGCTCGTCCTGGGGCTGGTCCTGCTGTTCACCTACCGGCCCGACGACGGCATCGACTACTCCGAGCCCGACTGGCTGGGCGTGCTGCTCGTCGTGGCCTGGACGGCGCCGCTGGTGTACCGTAGGGCCGCCCCGCTGCCGGTTGCGCTCGTGCTGGCCGTACTCAACCTGCCGTTCCTCTTCCGCGACTACTCCGTGCCGACCGCCGCCATCGTGGCGCTTATCGCGATCTACAGCTTGGGCGCGTACACGACCTTCGTTCGCGGCCTTGCAGGACTCGTAGCCGTATACGGAACCACAGTGCTCTACCTCGTCGTGGCCGCCGACCGGTACCCGCAGGCCGAAGGTGTCGGAGTGGTCGGCGGAGCGTTCGTCACCCTCGGGTTCTTCGGCGCGTGGGCGATCGGCCGGTCCGTGCGCGCCCCGCGGATGTATGCCCGAGAACAGGAAGAACGCGCCGACCAGCTCGAGCGCACCCGGGAAGCCGAAGTGCGCGCTGCCCTCGCCGAACACCGCGGCCAGATAGCCCGCGAGCTCCACGATGTCGTAGCTCATCACGTCTCGGTCATGACCGTCCAGGCCGCCGGTGCGCGGCGAATGCTGGACCGTGACCCCGAACGCAGCAGAGACGCGCTCGCCGCGATCGAGACCGCCGGGCGCTCCGCCTTGGCGGAGATGCGGCGAATCGTGGGCGTGCTGCGCGGGCCGGCAAGTGGCGCCGACGCCCCGGCCAGGTCGCCGCAGCCGGGCTTGGCCGAGCTGTCGGAGTTGGCCGAGCAGCTCGACAGCGCCGGGCTCAAGGTGACCGTCACGATCGAAGGGCGCCAGCGGGTACTGCCGCTGGGAATCGATCTGACGGCATTCCGGATCGTCCAGGAAGCCCTGACCAACACCCTCAAGCACGCCGGCACGGACAACGCCGCCGTCGTCGTGCGTTACGCCCCAGCCGAGCTCGAGGTCCGGGTGATCGACAGCGGCCAAGGGACGCAGACCGCCCAGCCGGCCGAGCCACCGGGTCATGGCCTGCTCGGCATGCGCGAGCGCGTCGCGCTGTACGGCGGTGAACTCTCGGCCTACAACCGGCCGGGCGGTGGTTTTGAGGTACGTGCGCGGCTCCCGCTGTCCGACGGCGCGTAGGGTGCTGCGATGGGAAGTCCGATCCGGGTGTTGCTCGTCGACGACCAGCCGTTGCTCCGTACCGGGTTCCGGATGATCCTTGACGGAGAACCGGACATCACCGTGGTAGGTGAATGCAGCGACGGGGAGGCGGCCGTGGCTGACTCCCGGGCGCTGCAGCCCGACGTCGTCGTGATGGACATCCGGATGCCCCGGCTCGACGGGGTGCAGGCCACTCGGGCGATCACCGGCGAGGCCCGCGACAGCACACCCCGCGTGCTGGTGCTCACAACCTTCGATCTCGACGAGTACATCGTCGAGGCGCTGCGAGCCGGTGCCAGCGGCTTTCTGCTCAAGGACGCTCCCGCCGACGACCTGGTTGCCGCCATCCGTACGGTCGCCCGAGGCGATGCCGTCGTTGCCCCGAGTGTGACCCGGCGGCTGCTCGACATGTTCGCCCGTCACGTCCCTTCCGCCGACCAACGTCATGGGTCCGGAGTGCTCGAGTTGCTCACCGAGCGCGAACGGGAGGTTCTCACGCTGGTGGCCCGTGGCCTGTCGAACGCCGAGATCGCCGCCGAACTCGTCGTGTCCGAGACAACCGTCAAGACCCATGTCGGCAACGTCCTGACCAAACTCGGCGTCCGCGACCGGGTACAGGCCGCCGTCTACGCGTACGAAAGCGGCCTGGTTCGGCCCGGGTCGCGATGACGCGGCCTTGTCGATCTCGCGGCAATCCACACCGTCCCACCCTGTGGATTGTCGCGAGATAGGGACGGTCCCTCGTCGAGTCAGCCGGCCAGCCGGTCGACGATCGCGCCGTACGCGCGAGGGAGCCGGCACGCCAACGGCACGATCCTGCTCCGGAGCGCCGGCCGGCGTCCCGCACCGACCAGCGCGCTCGTCAGTAGCCGGTAGTCGCGGGTGATCCGCCGCCACTCCGCTTCGTACCGTGCCGGGTTTCCCGCGGCCACCGCCGCGACAGCGGCGCGGGCCTGGACCAGGCCGAGCCGGATGCCCTCCCCGGTGAGCGCGTCGACGTACCCTGCCGAATCGCCGACCAGTAGCACCCGCCCGGCGACCCGCTTGGTCGCCGCCTGGCGCAGCGGGCCGGCACCACGCAGCATCGAGGCCCGATCGGCGTCGGCCAGCCGGTGCCCGGCGGCGGTGAGCCGCACGACAGCGTCGTAGTCGACGCCCCGGTCTCCCAGGACGGCAACGCCGACCAGATCGTGACCCACCGGAGTGACGTAGACCTCCGCCGACGGCGTCCAGTGAACCTCCACGAACTCGCTCCACGGCGCCACCCTGAAATGCCGCCGAAGTCCGAACCGGCGGGGATTCCGGACCGTCCGGTCCAACCCCAGCTCCTGCCGGATCCGCGAGTGCAGGCCGTCGCAGGCGAGCAGCCACCGGGCGCGCAGGCCGGCAGCCGCGACGGCATCGGCATCTTGGAAGATCTCGGCGACCCTCGCCGCCGCGAAGTCGACTCCCAGCTCGCGCGCTCTGGCGGCCAGTGCCCGGTGAAGGGATGTCCGTCGCACGCCCAGCCCTGGCCCGGCGCGGAAGCGATGATCGGCGATCGATCCGTCCGCGAC
>Ga0214469_1000055_pt1 | contig 29687 bp, 31 predicted proteins | sample RVTome_10_FD_187340 | JGI IMG/M metagenome (GOLD analysis project Ga0214469, IMG submission 187340) | Soil microbial communities from uranium-contaminated site in the Upper Colorado River Basin, Wyoming, United States - RVT153D57 HiSeq ... | reverse complement strand
ATCGGGGGATCATCCCCCGCCCCGCTGCGGTCGCACTCCTACGGGTGATCCTCGACGCGTCGATGGACTCCATCGGCTACGACCCCCGTGACGGTGAGCCCTACAACTCCCGCGAGCGCGCGTTCGTCGCGCAGATCGGCTCGGCTGCGGGATGGCTCCACGCCGGTCGTCCCCGGCGCGAGGCCACCCGCTTGGCCTTCCGGCTCCACGTCCGACGCCGTACTGCGCAGGTGGTGGTCGCGGCCTCGGCGTTGGCGAGGGCGCTTGCGGAGCGGGCGGGCGACTACCGCGACACGCTGTTTCCCGATCAGACCTACCTCCAGCACGCCCAACCCTCGACCGTCGGGCACTACTTGCTGTCGTTCGCCTATCCCGTGATCCGCGACGGCCGCCGCCTCCTCGACGTGTTCGACTGGCTCAACGCCAGCCCTGCCGGGGCCGGCTGCGTCAACGGCACCCGACTCGCGCGCGACCGCACCGCCGTCGCCACTCGGCTCGGCTTCGCTTCGGTGATCGTCAACACCCGCGACGCCATGTGGCAGGTCGACGGCCTGGTCCAGCTGGCATCCACCCTCGCGAGCCTGGCCCTCACGCAGACCTCACTTGCCGAGGACCTTGAGATCTGGGCCAGTTCTGAGTTCGACTACACCGAGCTGGCCGAGGAGTACACCCGCGCCAGCGTGCTCATGCCGCAGAAGCGCAACCCGTACTCACTTTCGATGATCCGGGGCACCACGGGCGTGCTCATCGGGCACGTCACCGGGTTGCTGGCGGTGCAAAAGAGCCCCTCGGCCCGGAGCGACAACCTGATCTTCGCCTACGGTGAGATCCCGGGCGCGCTCGAGCACGCCCGTCGCATGACCGAGCTGACGGCCGGCGTGGTGGCAACCCTGACCATGAACGTGGCCCGGCTGCGGGAAGCTCTGGCGATCGGCTTCAGCCAGTCGACCGACGTCGCCGAGGAGCTGATGGTGAGCTGTGGCATCGACTACCGGACCGCGTACCAGATCGTCGGAAGCGCGGTGCGGCGTCTTGCCGCGGAAGGTGCCGCCGCCGGCGATCTCAGCCCGGCGCTGCTCGACCAGATCGCCGTCGAGCAGCTCGGCCGGCCCCTCACCATCAATAGCGCGACGCTGGCGGATGCCCTCGACCCGGCGGCCATCGTCGCCACCCGCGTCGCGATGGGCGGGGCGGCGCCGGAACCGATGGGCGCGATGCTGGCCGAGGTCGCCGCCGACGCCGAGGCGCTGGCGGCAGCGGCGCGTGAACGCCTCGGCGCAGTGGATCGCGCCGAGCACGACCTGGTCGCCGACGCCCGGCGCGTCGTCGAGACGGGATCGGAATGACCGTGTCCGGCAACGACGGCGTGCCTCCGCTGCCGGACACGGCGCGGGTCGTGAACATCGGCTTGTCGCTGTTCGCGGACGCCGTCGCCCGCCAGGGCTTCGAGGTGGCCAACGTCGATTGGCGGATCCCCGCCGGAGGCGATCCCGACGTCGTCGCCGCCCTGGCTCGACTCCATGGACCGAAGGCCGCGGTGGTGGAGGCGGCCAACGCCGAGGTCCTTCGGCGCCTCGACGGCGGCGCGCCAAGGGCAATGGGTGTCCGCCCCGCCGCCGACGTCACGCCCGGCTTCGAGGGCACGACGCTGCTCCACTGCGGACCGCCCATCGACTATGCCAACGCCATCGATCCCCTGCGACGCTCGATGCGCGCCGCGGTGGTCGCAGAGGGCTGGGCCCACGACATCGCCGGCGCCGACCGCCTGCTGGCCAGCGGCCGGGTGGGGCTCGAGCCTGCGAACCGGCATGACGCGTGCGTGCCCATGGTCACGGCGATCGGGCCGTCGCAGCCGGTGTGGACCGTCGAGAACGCGGCCGGGGGGAACCGTGCCTTCGCGCCGCTGAACCAGGGACCGGGCGACACCGCTTGGTTCGGCCGCGACACGCTCGGCGCGATCGACCGGCTGCGATTCCTGGCCGCGGTCGCCGGACCGCTCCTCGACAAGGCGATCCGATCGCACGGACCGGTCGATGTCATGAGCATCGCCGCGCAAGGCATGCACATGGGGGACGACGTGCACATCCGCCTCCAGGGGAGCACCAACCTGATGCTGCGTGACCTGCTCCCACATCTGGCGGCGCTCGACGATCCCCGCCGGGTCGACCTGGCTCGATTCCTGGCCGGCAACCACCTCTTCTTCCTCAACCTTGCGATGGCGGCCGCCCGGGCGTTGACAGGTTGGGCGATGGCGGTCCCGCATGCGTCGATCGTCACCACCATGACGCGCAACGGCACGGAGTTCGGCGTCGGCCTTGCCGGGTCGCCGGGCTGGCAGCTGGCGCCCGCACCCGAGGTCGGACAGGCGCTGTACTACTCCGACTACGGCCCCGAAGCGGCCGCACCCGATGTCGGCGACAGTGCGGTCCTCGAGCTGGTCGGACTCGGCGCCGCGGCTGCCGCCGGCTCGCCGGCCGTGGCCGCCTTCGTCGGCGGGACGATGGCGGACGCGCGGGCCACCACCGAGGAGCTCGACCTCGTCTGTGCGGGTCGCAGCAGCCGTCTCCGCATGCCCGTCCTCGACCTTCGGGGCACACCGCTCGGCATCGACGCCCGGCGCGTCGTGGAGCTGGGCATCACACCCAAGATCACCACCGGCGTCCTGCACGCGTCGGCGGGCATCGGCCAAGTCGGTGCGGGCGTCGCGGAGGCCCCCATGGCCTGCTTCGTCGACGCGGTCATGGCACTCGACCGCGCCCTGGCGTGATCCGCCCCGGCAGCCGCGGCGGGCGTCCCGAGGCAGTGGCGAACGCTACGACGAGGTCGAGGCAATGACTAACCGGGATCGTTCGTCATTGCCTCAGGCTGCTCGGACCATTCGCCATTGCCCCGCCAATCAGCCGCTCAGAACGGCCGCAGCGCCAGCCACACCGCTTTGATCGGGGACTTGCCGCTGTTGTGCCAGCGGTGCGGCCGGTCGGTGCGGAAGTGGAGCGAATCCCCTTCCGCCAGGGCGAAATGCTGGCCGTCGACGTCGACGTCGAACGTGCCGTCGAGCACCAGGATCAGTTCCTCGCCGGGGTGCTCCATCGGCTTCTCGCCACTGTTCGCGCCGGGCTGCACGGTGGCGATGGCACCCGCGAGGAAGAAACGGCCGTAGGGACCGGAGATGCCCGCCAGCTCGATGCCGCTGTGGGCGGTGAAGATCGGGCCCCGGTCGTCGCTGCGTATGTGGGCTACGGGCCGGTTCTCGCCGAGCTGCTCCTCGACGAAGTACGAGACCGGTCGGTTGAACGCGACGGCGATCTTCAGGAGCGTGGTGATGGTCGGCACCATGCCCCCACGCTCGATCTTGTGGATGGCGGCGGCCGACACGTCCGACTGAGCGGCGAGCTGCTGGAGCGACATCCCGCGCTGGAGCCTCAGCTCTCGCAGTTTCGGCCCGATCGAGCTCACGATCTCGTGGAGCCCGCTCGCCCCGCCAGCCCGCTCGTCGGGGTCCGGCGCGGTCGTCTCAGTCGGCGAAGGCTTCCCTGCTGTCATCAGAACACTTCGTAGCAAAGTACGAAGTCCGTGTTCTATGGTAGACGCCTTGGCCGGGCCGGAGCGGACGCTTCGCTCGTCGGATCTCGAGGGGGTGTCGATGGCACCGAGGCTCGTCGTGGTCGGCGGCGGTGCGGGAGGGATCGGCGCGGCTGGTGCGTTCAAGGGCGTCCAGCCCGACGGTGAGGTGATCGTCTTCACCGAGTACGAGGACGCGGCGTACAGCCCGTGCGGGATCCCCTACGTGCACGGCAAGGAGATCGCGAGCTTCGAGGCGCTGTTCCTCGCCACCAAGGAGACCTACGTCGAGCAGGGCATCGACATCCGCTACGAGACACGCGTCGCGGCGCTCGACCTGACGGCCGGCACGGTTGGAATCGAGGGGCAGGGAGACGTCGGCTACGACCGCCTTATTGTCGCCACCGGCTTCGACTATGCCGACCCCGGGGTGCCCGGTACCGACCTCGAGGGCCTCTACTACGTGAAGAACATCCGCCGGGCCATGGAGTGGGACAAGGTCCTCGACGACGTGAACGTGGCCGTCGTCGTCGAGGCCACCCCCCTGGGGCTGGAGATGGTCACCGCGCTCGCCCATCGAGGCATCGAGACCCACGTCATCGATCACCGGCCGTGGGCGCTCAGCGACCTGGCCGACCCCGACATCGCCCAGCCCGTGGAGGACTCCTGGACCGAGCTGGGCGTCAAGATGCATTACGGCGTGACGCTGGAGGCGTTTGTCGGCGGGCCCAGGATCCGCGCGGTCCAGACGTCGGCCGGCGAGCTGCCCGCCGACCTCGCCGTGATCTGCACGAAGAAGGTTCCCAACACCGCGTTGGGAGCCGCCGCGGGCATCGAGACCGGACCGACGGGTGGATTCATCGTCGACAACCGCATGCGCACCTCCGCTGACGCGGTGTTCGCGTGTGGCGACTGTGTCGAGGTGCCGCTCGGCGTCGGCAACCTGCCGGTACAGGGGCTCTCGGGCTCACACGCCTACGCCCAGGGGAAGGTGGCCGGGATCAACGCCGGCGGGGGCGCGCGCCAGTACCAGCCGGTGTACGTGCCGTGGGGGATGGTGGCCGGGCTCTGGATGATCGGCGGGGTCGCATACGGCGAGACGGTCGCCAAGGCACTCGGCATCCCCCACGTGATGGGGGTCGCCCAGGGCATCTCGCGCGCTCGCTACTACCCCGGCGTGAAGACCGTCAAGGTGAAGCTGCTGGCTGAGCCCGAGACGCTGCGGCTCATCGGCGCCCAGATGGTCGGCCAGGAGGGCATAAAGGAGCGCGCCGACTTCCTGGCCATGGCCGTCAAGACCGGGATCACGCTCGAGGACCTGGCCTACATGGAGAACGTGTACTCGCCCCCGATCGGCGCGCTCAACGAACCGATCGCGCTCGCCGCCCAGAACGCCCTCGCCAACCTCTGACGACGATGAGGTTCGCACGTTGGCTCCGCACGAACTCCGAGCACTACTTGTTGATGGCCGCGCAGCGAGACGTCGCGGCGCGCTACGGCAAGTCGTGCCCTCGATCACGGGAAGGCATCAAGGGGCGGTTCTTCCTTTCGTTGTTCGCGCCCGTGTACCGGCGGCTGCCCTGGCGCTTCCGGTCGTTCGTGCTCCAGTCGATGCCCGGCAGCCATCGCAAGACATGGACGCCGCGTGCGCGCCAGCCCCTTGGCCCAGCCGTGTAGCCACCACCCATCCCGTAGCAATCTCGACCAGAAGGAGAACCAGGTGCCAAAGACGGTGCAAGTACCGCTTCCTGACGAAGGCGAGACCCTGTTCGACACCGAGGAGAAGGTGTTCGAAGACATACAGGCCGAGCCGGGGGAAAAGGCGTTCGTCTTCATCCACACCGTGCCCTATGAGGGCTCTGTCGCGCTCGTCAACCTGCTGACGGCGACGCGGCTCGTCCGCAAGGGCTTCGACGTCACGATCGTGCTCTATGGGCCGGGGGTCCTGCTGGCCTCGGGTACCCGCGGCTATCCGTCGGTCGGCCAGGAGGCGTTCCCGGGCCACCTGGCGATCAACAACCAGATCAAGACCCTGCTCGAGGAAGGCGCCACCGTCCATGCCTGCCGGTTTGCCATGGGCGCGCTGTATGGCTTCCGCGAGGACGACCTGATCCCCGGCGTCAAGGCGTTCCACCCGCTAGACGTGCTCGACTCGGCCCTCACCGCCTGGCGGGCCGGCGCGTTCCAGCTCAACACCTGGACGGTCTGACGCCAGGCGTCCGCTACCCGGGCGTCACGGTCACCGTCAGCTGGGGCGCCCGGCGCAACGTGTTCGACACGTAGCACACCCGCGAGGCTCGCTCGACGAGGTCGTCGATCCCCTCCGGCGGACCGTCGTCGAACACCACCTCGAGACCGATGGCGCTGAACGACGGTCCGTCGTAGGTCGCGACCGCCCTGACCGTCAACGGGCCGAGGGCGAGCTCCCGCTTCCGCGCGACGTGGCCAAGGGCCATGGCAAAGCATGACGACAGCGCCACCAGCAGGTACTCGGTCGGCATCGCTCCGGCGTCCTCCCCACCCGACCGTGGCGGCTCGTCGGCTACGAACCGAAACTGGCGCACCGCGATGTCGGCGCGGTAGCCCGTCTCCCATCGGGCCTCGGCTACGGCCGAGAGCCTGCGTTCACGGGGCATCGTGAGCAGCGGGGCCCGCCCCGTGGTGGTCGTGGTGGTCGTGCCCGGCCGGGCGGACGGCGAGGGCCAGCACCCGCTCGTCCGTAGTCTCGACGGCGACGATCCCGAGATCGTCCAACAACGATTCCAGTGCTTCAGCCCACCGTTCGTAATAGCGGTACCCCTCGCCGTCCGCGTGCTCCGACTCCCATCGCCGTACCGCGACGATCAGCCGTTGCTGGAACTCACTCCATGCGAAGTGCCCGGACTCGACGAGCGCCAGCGTCACGCCGAACAGGCGGCTTTCCCACGGGGCGTCGAACACCATCTCGCCGTTCGAGCGCGGCGGTGCCGCGGGGCCAGTGATGGCCAGCTCGACGGGAAGCTCGCTCAAGGCGATGTCACCCGGGCCACGCCGACCATGGCATCGCGGGTCACGAGCGCAGCCAGCGCCTCCTCGGACAGCTCCGACGTGCCCTCGGGCCGCTCGGGGAGCACGAGGTAGCGGACCTCGGAGCTGCTGTCCCACACCCGGATATCGACGTCGTCGTCGAGCTCTAGGCCCATCTCCGCCAGCACCTGGCGGGGCTCGCGCACGATGCGCGCCCGGTAGGCCGGGTCCTTGTACCACGACGGGGGCAAGCCCAGCACCGGCCACGGGTAGCACGAACACAGCGTGCACACGACGACGTTGTGCACCTTGTCGCTGTTCTCGAGCACCTCGATGTGCTCGCCTTGCGGGCCCGAGTAGCCAAGCTCGGCGATGGCGGCCGTGCCATCCTCGAGCAGGCTCCGCCGGTAGTCGGCATCGGTCCAGGCCTTGGCGATGACCCGGGCGCCGTTCATCGGACCCACATCGTTCTCGTAGCGGCTTATCAAACCATCAATCACGTTCGGGTCGATGAGCCCGCGCTCGAGCAGGAGGGATTCCAACGCCTCGGCCCGGAGGGCGACATCGGGATGGTCGTGTGTACGCGGCACCGCGGTCATCAGGCCGGCTCCAGGTAGTCGTCATAGAGATCGAGAGTGAGCGTGAACGGCTCGGCGTCGTCACCCCACAGTTCTGCCGAGTCGAAACCAACGGCGTAGACGTGCTGGGCGTTCTCGGCGACGAAGTGAGCGTGGGTATCGGGGAGGACCTGCGCCGGATGGATGGCGGCCACCGTGCCGACATGACCCCTCGTATAGCGCGGGAGCCGGGTGTGTCCAGCGTGAGCATGGGCTTTGGCCCGGACGCGGTCGCCAACGGCGAAGCGGGGCGGCGCGTCGATCTGGCGGAGAGATCCGCCGGCGGTCGGCTGATAGTCGGGGTTGTTCGGTGTCGGGTCGGCAGGCTCGCTCACGTCCTCGCCGCGCAGCTTGCGCGCCCGCGCAACGACCGCTCCGGGAGCGAGCACGCCACTGTCCACCAGCATCGTTTCCACGCACGCCAGCCACCTGCCGTAGTACCCGTCGACCAGGTAGTCATAGGGATGCTGGCGATCGATCGCATGGCGCATGGCGTTGAGGTTCTGGCCCGACAGCCGTGCCGAAAGAGCGCCGTAGGCGAACGCCTTGGCCTCCCACGGCTCGGCGAAGACCGGTTCATCAGACGGGATCTTCACCGTGCCCCAACCCTGGGTGCCACCCATATCGTGTATTCCGTCCACACGTACCTCCCTCGGAGGCCAGCCCACGCCTGGCCCATCTTCGCGCGGTGTCGCGTGCGGTGAAGGGGTCGGCGGGCCCGCACTTCAGAAGCTCGTGGCCCCCGATGACGGGGACACGGTCACGCCAGACCCTCGACCAGCATCTCGGCCGTCTACGCGCCACCAGCGCATCGTTCCGGCTGGGCACTCAGGTGGCGTACCGATGCGCGAACCAGTCCACCGTGCGCGTCACAGCCTCACGATGTGGGGTCGGCTCGAAGTGCCCGAACGCGCCTTGGAACTTGGAAGCGTCGGATATGAAGGGTCTCTCGAACTGGTAGAGCGTTTCGTTCAGCTCCCGGACGAGCGGGTTGAACAGGCCGACCAGTCTGATCATCTGGCGGGAGGCGACTCCGACCTTCGGGGGGAGCCCGGCCGCCTCGTACACCAGCGTCAGGAACTGGCGGCCGGTGAGAGGCGCTGCGGCTGGCAGGTGCCAGACCTGGCCGTCGGCCTCGTCTCGCTCACCCAGCGTCACGAGCGCGCGCGCCATGTCCTCGAGGTAGTTGAGCGTGTGGGGCTGGTCGAGCGAGCCGAGCCAGCGCGCCCGCTTGCCTCGGAGTGCCGGCTTCATGATGTTGTCGCCGGCGGTCGTACCGGTACCACGGGGGCCGTAGTAGTCCGAGGACCGGCCGATCGTGCAGCGAAGCTTCCCGTCGGCGTGCGCCCGCAGGATGGCCGCCGCCATCTCGACGCGGGTGCGGCCTTTTCGGCCCTGCGCGCGCTGGGGCGTCTCCTCGGTCATCGGGCTGTCGGGTGACCCGTACACGTAGAGGTTGTCCGCGAAGACGAGCTTCGCGCCGGCCTCCGCGGTGCCATCGAGTACGGCCTGCGTCAGCGCCGGGAACAACTCGACCCACCTCGTGTAGTCGGGCTGGGCGCAGTGGTAGACCACGGCCGCACCGGCGCAGGCCCGCCGGGCGCCGTCCGGCGTGGCGACGTCCGCCGCAGTCTGCTCGACCCCCTCGGGCACGTCCGCCGCACCCGACCGAGTCACAGCCCGCACCGGCCGCCCACGGGCGACCAGCTCGCGCACAACCGCCGAGCCCGTCCCACCCGCCGCTCCCAGAACGACATGGAGCAAGGAGGCTGTATCCACCGTGGGGAGCCTACGCATCCACATCACCGGGGTGCCCAGCGGCCAGGCCCGGCCCGCGGACGCTCGAGCTGCTCGAGGAAGAGCCGGGGTGCAGCACTTACGGCACCCGTCGCTTCCGCAGAGTTCGAAACCTGGGCGTCCCGCCGGTCAGCCTCGTCGAGCCGGATCGACGCGTACGACCGCGCCGCCGGCGTTCGCGGAGGCGTACATGGCGTCCACTACCCGGTGGGCCGGCACCGCCTCGGCCAGCGACGGCTGCGCCGGGGTGCCGTCACGCACCGCTGTGAGGAACGCCGTGGCGGGGTTGACCGTCGTCGTGTCGCCGGCCTCGGCGACCGCGAACTCGAGGTCGCGCCCAGCGAGAACCTTCTCCTCCTCGCCGGTGAACTGCCAGCGCACCGGACCCGTGAAGTCGCCCTCGAGGGCGACGAACAGCCGCTCACACAGCAGCTCGACCCGACGCAGGCTCGGGCGTTCGAGCACGTCGTGCCAGACCGAGGTCAGGGTCGCTGCCGGCCCTCCGGCGAAGTCGAGGCGCGCAACCCCCACGTCGTCGATCCCTTCGTGGCCGTGGACGGCGCGGGTCGTGGCGCTCACGGTCGTCACCGGGCCGAGCAGCCACTGCAGGATGTCGGCGTCGTGGATCGAATGCTCGAGCAGCGTGCCCCGACCCGCAACGCTCACGTCGGTGCGCCAGGTCGACCCGTAGATGCCCTGGTCGGGAATGTACTGGTCGTCGCGGAACACCACGGCCAGCACCCGCCCCGCCCGTTCGTCGCCCAGGAGCTGGCGCACCCAACGGAATGACGGCAGGAAGCGCAGGACAAGACCCACCTGGTTGACGACGCCGGCGCGTTCGACGCTGGCCGCCATGCGCTCCGCCGTTCCGGCGTCGAACGCCAGCGGCTTCTCGCAGAACACCGCCACACCGGCCGCGGCGGCCTTGTCGACCAGGCGTCGGTGCTCCGCCGTCCACGCCGTCACGTAGACGGCATCGACGAGCCCGGGGAGCACGTCCTCGCCCACGACCGCGGCACCGTGCTCGGCCGCGAACGCCACCGCCCGAGCCTCGTCAGGGTCGTGGACGGCGACGATCTCGCTGCAGACCCGGCTGGCCCTCAGCGCCCGGACGTGGAGGCCGCTGACGAACCCTGCCCCGTAGAAGCCGACCCGCACCGTCACCGGCCCACCCTCACGGAGGCGCAGGCTAACGGCGGCGCCTACGGCCGTGCGCCCGGGATGCACTCCGACATCGGATGTCGCCGGCCCTGCGCCACCGTGATCTGCGCGGAGCTCGCTTCGTCGAGATCGCCGGGGGCCACGTGCCATACCTCGAGCGCCCGGAACCTTGGCCTAAGGAGCCGAGCGGATAGGCACGTCCTCATGGCTCACGGTGGTCAGCGCTGCCGGGGACCCGAGCTGTTGAGCTGGTGGCCGACCGCCAAATTCCCCAGCGTAGGCTGCACGAACCGCCCTATCCGCTCGGCTCCTAAGTCGTCTCGGTGTTCGCCGGCGAGCTGGACCGCCGCGCCACCGTTCCGTCCACTGAGGGGGAACCCCTGTGAACACCGCGAACACCAGTGAGGGTCGAGCACACCCGGGTGTGCCGCCCGGTTGTCCTACTGGAGGACGCTGCCGTAGGCCCGGAACACCCCGCTCGGAGTGCCGTCACCGCTCGTCGGCGCGACGCTGATCGCCAACTCGGTGATGGTGGGTGGCAGCCGGAACGCCACCGTGTTCGTCCCGTCGCGGCCCAGCATGCCGAGCGACACGGGCTCCGGTCCGCCGACGGACCACAGCTGGTACGCCCGCCCCTCGGGCAAGTCCTGCAGCGCCTCGAGCAGCATGAACGCCCCGTCCTCATCGGCCACGACCCGCGCCACCGGTTGGCCCTCGCCGTCGGCGAGCGTGGCGAGCACGGCGTCCGGCTCCTCCAACGCCCGCTGGGCCAGGCTCCCGATGTCCGCGTCGTCGCTGGAATTGCCGAGCGCGAACCCCAAGGCCCCGGCAGCACTCGCTGCGACGACGACGGCGGCCGCCCAGCGGAGCGGCGACGGACGGCGGGCACGAGCACGTGCCGCCTCGGCCCCGGCCAGCGACGACACCGGAGCGACCGTGTAATCGACGCCCCCTCTGCCCTCGTCGACGGGACTGCTCGAGGGGGCATGGTCGTGTACAGCCATGCCGGAGGCACCCGTGTGGGGGTCGGGCAGGCCGGGAGCGCCGATCGCCGCGGTGATGTGCTGCCAGACCTCGGTCGGCGGGGCCTCGGCCGGAGCGAGCGCAGCGAGCGCCTCGCGGTGGTCGGCGAGTTCGGCCCGGCACGCGGAGCAGTGAGCGAGATGATCGTCGACCGCCTGCTGCTCAGCGGGGTCGAGCGCATCGGTTGCGTGGGCGGCGAGGTTGTCCAGGGGATGATCGCTGACCGGGCCAATGTGGGTCATGTCGTCACCCCCTCGCTCTCCTGCGCTCGTCGAAGGTTCATCAACCCACTGCGGATGTGGCTCCTGACCGTGCCTTCGAGCGTACCCAGTAGCCGTGCGGTCTCGGAGCTCGTGTGCCCGCCGAAGTAGGCGAGGAGGATCGCCTCTCGCTCGCCCGGCGCCAGCTGGCCGATGGCTCGCCTGCCCTCTTCGGTCAGCGCCCGGGCGTGACTGGCGATCTCGACCTCGGCCGAGGGGGGCGGATGGTCCGTCGGGTCGTGACGATCCTGGCGGCGGTGAGCGTCGTGCGAACGCGCGATGTGGACAGCACGGGCGTGCGCCTGGGCCACGAGCCACGACCGGAGGACACCCTCCACAGGGTCGAAGCGCTCGGGGTGCGACCACAGCTCGGTGAAGACCGCCTGGCACACCTCTGTGGCGAGCTCCGCGCCGCAGACGTGCTTGGCGACGGACCAGACCGCCCCACCGTAACGGCGATAGATCTCGGCCAGCGCCTCATGGCTCTTGCCGCTGACAGCGGCGACCAGGCGTCGTCACCCAGTCCGGCATGCTCATGGCGCACCACGCGTCACCTCCGGCAGCCCCGGGCCTTCACCGCGGTCCGCTGCGGCATTCCACCCCTCGCACGTGAGCAGGTGACCGATCCACCACCTCAGGTCATACCTCATGTCACGCGACGTCGAGGAAGCGCCGCAATGCTTGGCGGATGATCTCGCTCGTCGTCGTGTGATCCTCTTCGGCGCGCGTTTCGACCGCTTCCTTCAGTTCGGGATCAAGGCGGACGGGCACAACCTCGGCGGGCGCAGTGCCCAGCATCGGTCGACCGCGTCGACGAGCCTTCAGCACCTCGACGTCGTGGCCACGCTCGGCCTCATCGGCCAGCGCTTGGATGTCGGCGTCAGTCCGCACCTTGCCGGACTTGGTCCTGTAACGCTTGGTCTCCACAACCATCAGGGTCCTCCGCCGTTAATGTAATACACAAGTCAGAGAGACCCGGGCCTGGAGCTCGTGGCGACGTTCTGCATGCCGCAGCGACGGAGCGTCGACAGAATTTCCCCACCCCGGTAACCGCAACCGTTCCGCTGCGTCGCTCCCGGTCAATGTCAGACGACCGGCTCACAACGGACCAGATCGCCGATCGGTGCGCGCCGATGTCCCGCGGCGCGTCCGTGGAGGAGTGAGCGGCAGAGGATGTCGGCGAGCCACCGTCCTCGTGGCCGTGCTGATCGTTCCATCGATAATCCACGATGCAGAGCGGAGTGGGCGATCTGCCGATTTGCTCACAGGTGCGCGTTCTCGTCACGCGGGAACGCCTCGGCCCGACCGACGATCCCGCCTAGGGCCGGGCCCAGTGGTGAGCTCAGTCCTCAGCTCACCGCTTTCTTCACGAGCGCGCCGATCCTCGCCTCTTCGACGGCAGTCAACTCCTTCAGCGCGAAGGACGTCGGCCACATGGCGCCTTCGTCCAGGTTCGCCTCGTCGCTGAAGCCGAACGTCGCGTACCTCGAGTTGAACTTCTGCGCGCTTTGGAAGAAGCAGACGACCTTGCCGTCCTTGGCATACGCGGGCATCCCATACCAGAGTTTCGGCGAGAGGACTGGCGCGCTGGCCTTGATGATGGCATGGAGCCGCTCGCCCAGGGTGCGATCCGGTTCCGGCATCTCGGCGATCTTCGCGAGCACGGCGCCCTCCCCGTCCGCCTTGTCCGCGCGCGGGCCGCGGCGCGCTTCCGCCTTCAGCTCTTGGGCGCGCTCCTTCATCGCGACTCGTTCCTCGTCCGTGAATCCCTTGGACGCCTTGCCGGTCACGGTGCTGCTCTTCGCGGACTTCTGCGTGCCCTTCTTTGCAGGTTTCCTCTCAGCCATTGCGAGGCACCTCCGTGCGCCGAACGAGTCCCCTCATCGGTCCTGAAGCAGCCCGAGGACGTTGCCATCGGGGTCGGTGACAGTGGCCACCAGGCGGCCGCCACCGACATCGTGCGCGGGCTCCCCCACGGTGGCACCGGCGGCGGTCACCTCGGCCAGCTTCGCCTCGATGTCCGGCACGTGCCAGTAGCCCACAGGCGAGGTCATGCCCTGCGGTCCACCGCCCGGCACCAGCCCGATGTGCTGGCCCTCGGCCTCGAAGCCGACGTAGTAGGACCCGTCGGTCTGCGGCGGGACGCCGAGTAGGGCGGCGTACACCGCCTTGGCCGTCGCCAGGTCGGACACGGGATGCAGCACGGTCTTGATTCCCGGGTGGAAGAGCCAGTCATGGTTCCGCCCGGAGAAAGGTTCCCCGGGCGATCCGCCCAGGTGGTGGATCACCCGTATAAGTGCCGGTAGATGGCACACATGACGCGCACGCCGAAGAATGTCGGCAGCGAGATCTGCCCGCTCACGGCCTCCAATTCCAATTGGTGGCCACTACGCAGTGCGGTCTCGGATGCACATCTTCGACCTGACGTCAGGCCTCCGGGGTGGCGGGACGGCGGCGAGCCGTAGGGGGGCCGCAGCTGGACGTAGCGTTGAGGGCCCCGGCCAACCGGAGAGGGTGGCGACGATGACCGAGATCAACCCGGCGCAGGAGTCGCTGCGCCACTGGAGCGTGGTGGCACCGGCCTGGGAGGCGTACCGGGACCGCCTGTTCGAAAACCTGCGGTCGGTGTCGGAGTGGCTCGTCGACCAGGTCGACCCCCAACCGGGTCAGACCGTTCTGGAGCTGACGGCAGGCCCAGGCGAGACCGGCTTCCTCGCCGCCGCCCGGCTCGGCCCTGGCGGCCGGCTCATCTCGAGCGACTTCGTTCCCGCCATGGTGGAAGCAGCGCAGCGGGGCGCGGCTCAACGGGGCCTGGACAACGTCGAGTGCCGGATCCTCGACACCCAGCAGATCGATCTGCCCGACGGGAGCGTCCACGGCGTACTGTCGCGCTTCGGGCTCATGCTCGTGCCCGAGCAGGAGCGGGCGATGGGCGAGATCCGACGGGTATTGCGGCCGGGCGGGCGGTGCGCGTATGCCACCTGGGGTCCGCCCGACCGCAATCCCTGGATCTTCCAGCTCGTGATGGCGCTACTGCAGAACGGCCACACGCCGCCCGGCGACCCGTTCGCGCCCGGAGGGGTGTTCTCGCTTGCCACACCCGAGCGCAACCAGGAGCTCGCCGAGACCGCCGGCTTCGCGGACGTCACGCTCGACGAGCTCACGGGCGTGATGCGCTTCGAGAGCCCGGACGACTACTGGACATTCAACACCTCGGTGGCGGGACCCCTGGCCGAGCTCGTCGCCACACTCAGCGACGAGCAACTCCGTACAGTCCGCACCACCCTCGACCGATCCCTGGCTCCCTTCACGCGCGACGGCGAACTGGAACTCCCCTGGCTGAGCGTCGTCACCGGCGTCTCCTTACGCCCGCGATGACGACCGGAGCGCTGGCGCGCCACAGGCGGCCTCGGATACTGCGCGATCGCGACCACCGACGCCAAGCGACCGCGCCGAGCCCTTAGGTGATCAGTCGGTAGATGGCCTGCTGGGCACCCTGCGCGTACGAAGAGCCCACCCGATCGATGAGCGCCACCCAGCTCTCGTCGGCCATCAGCGCTGATTCAGCCCGCTCGAGCTCGCCGATGTCCGCGAACCCGGTGGTCCACCGGCAGCCACCGTAAGCGCCAGTGGCGTCGACGAGGAACATCGTAGAGACCCCTGTGATCCGTGTGGCCGCCTCTGCGATCTCTACGCCGTTGGCCAGAGCCGCGCCCAGCTGGCCATTGGCCGCTATCGCGTTGGCGGATGTGACGTAGGTCGGCAGCGGCGCGGACGGGTCGCGTTCACCGGACACCACCTGTGCCAGGCGGTCAGAGAACGGGCCCATGAACAACCGGCCGCCCTTCTCGGCAAGATCGACGAAGCTGTCGGACGTTGCCAGCTTGTCGTTGGCCTCCTCGAGGTGCTCGAGGTCGTCGACGAACGTCGCCCAAACGGTTGTGCCGAAGTCGGGCGACATCGTCGACGCCCAAGCGTGAACATCGAGCCCGGTCTCCTGCTGGACCTTCTCCGTGATGGTCGTCACGAAGGCCATAGCCTCGCGGATAGCGCCGGGCGCGAACCGCCCGGCGCGCCTGAACAGATACATGCCGCCATCCCTTTCGCCCGCGTGACGCCGGGGGTTGGCCGTCACGGTTCTGTAATACTCGCGCGGCCTCTGCGCGCTGGCAACGAACTTCCGCGCTGACGCCGCGGTCGGGGTGGGACGAGCCGCTCCGGGCGGTCGGGGCAGTCGAGGCCCGGCGCAGCGGGGACAGGCACCGCGTGGCGTCGTTCAGCCGCCGAGGCGGTCGAGCAGCCAGCTCGGTGCCACGACCTCCGCCCCGGAGCCACGGACCCGCGCGCGGAGACCGCGATCCGCCGACACGAGGACGACGGGAGCGTCGGCGGTTGCCGCGAGGCTCGCGAGCGTGTCGTCACCGTCGCCCGGCGCATGGACGACCGTCACGCCGTCGGCGACGCCCTCCTCCACCCCCCGGCGCGCCGTGCCCTCGAGGACCATGACGACAGGTTCCGGCAGCCGCGACGCCGCCGTCGCGGCCCGGACCCGCTCGGCGAGCCGACGGGTCGCCGTGGCGCGGTCCCGCCACCAGCCCGTCGGGCGGGAGCCCACCACATTGGCGGTGTCGATCAGTAGCACGACGCAAGGCTCGCGCGCCCGCACCGCGCAGGCGGCCCCATTCCTCATGGCCGCGCGCTCTGCTCTTCGTCTCGACGCGCTGGTCTGCGCGATCGAGGCTCGCATGCGAGACGGTCGATTTGGCCGCGCGTACGGCCGCCATCCCCCAGGGCGACGCCCCACGTCGCAGACTCGACCGACGCTGGCCTCACCAGTATCAAGCAATCTGACTTGATACATCTAACCGGATTGATGTAATAGTGGTGATGTGAGCGTGTCAGAAGGTAGCCAGGAGCGGGTGGCTCCGCCGGGGTTCCTCCGGCTGGCCGGCCATCCGGTGCGCTGGCGGCTGCTGAGCGAGTTGGCCCGCAGTGATCGCATGGTGCACGAGCTGACCGGCCTGGTCGGTCACCCCCAGAACCTGGTCTCCTACCACCTCGGCAAGTTGCGAGACGCCCGGCTGGTCTCGGCGCGGCGGAGCTCGGCCGACCGCCGCGACGCCTACTACACCGTCGACCTCACCCGCGTCGGGGATCTGCTGACCGCCGCCGGCGCAGCGCTGCATCCCGCGCTTCACCCGAGCCCGCCGCCGAGCACGGCCCGGCAAGTGCCGGCGAGGGCTCGGGTGTTGTTCTTGTGCACGGGCAACAGCGCCCGCTCGCCGATGGCCGAAGCCCTGACACACGCTCGCTCTGATGGCGCGGTCGAGGCACACAGCGCTGGCAGCCACCCCAAGCCGTTGCATTCCAACGCCGTGCGGGTGATGCGAGATGAGCACGGCATCGACATGGCTGGGCAGCGCTCGAAGCACCTGGGCGTGTTCGCGGACCAGCGGTTCGACTGGGTCATCAGCCTGTGTGACCGAGTGCGCGAGGTATGCCCCGAGTTTCCCGGCTCCCCTGAGACCATCCACTGGAGCATCCCCGACCCCACCGCCGGACACCCAGACGGCGACAACGAGGTCAACTACCCGGCTTTCAAGCGGGCGGCCGCCGAGTTGGAGACCCGCATCAGGTTCCTGCTCCGCGCTCTAACCCGTCCGATGGACGCGGCCCCGACGACAGCACAGGAGGAACGATGACGGAACCAGACGCGATGGTGAACGTCCGCTACATGGTCGACGACGTCCAGGCGTCCATCGACTTCTACACCAAGCACCTGGGCTTCGAGCTTCGCAACAGCGCCGCTCCCGCGTTCGCTGACGTCACCCGCGGGAATCTGCGGCTCCTGCTCAGCGGGCCGGCGAGCTCGGCCGGACGACCCATGCCCGACGGTGCCAAGCCGGGACCGGGCGGCTGGAACCGCATCCATCTCATCCTCCGCGATCTCGCCGCCGAGGTCGAGCGCCTCCGTCAGGCTGGGCTCGGGTTCCGGAACGACGTCGTCACCGGCCCGGGCGGCTCCCAGATCCTTCTGGAGGACCCTTCGGGCAACGTGATCGAGCTGTTCCAACCTGCCGACCCTTGACGCGGTGGCCAACCCCGGCTCGAACCCGGGCGAAGGATCCCGACCAGAAGCCCGGCGCGTCGGCTTCCGGGCGGCTGTGTCAGCGCGCGTCCAGCAGCCCTCGCTCTGGTCGCCGATCTGGGCGCCCGCTCCCGCCAGCAACCACATGCAGCTGGGGCGCCTGCTCCTGGTGTTCCTACGAATCGGCAGTGCGACGATGTCGTGGCCCGCACCGACGCCCCGTGACCGGCCGACCACCCACGAGCAGATCACTCGACGACCTGGTCGCCGGGGAACGTCGAGGTGGGCAGAGCCAGGTCGCCTCGCGGGGGCTCATCGTCGGGCCAGCCATAGCACGGCTCACGTCAGTCGAGCCGTCGACGGCGGCAATGACGACTCGGGAAGCTCGCGGGGCAGCTGGGCCGGTGGCGGGTTGATGGCCGGCGCGGGGCCCTGTCCTCGTCGAAGCGCCCCGGCCGCCCCGGCACGGAGGAACGGTCCCACGGTACGTTCGGGCCGATGGACATCGGGGGCACGGTGGCGCGGGGCTTCGAGCCGGTGCGGGACGAGTTCGAGCGCAACTTCGCGGAGCGGGGCGAGGTCGGGGCCGCCTGCTGCGTGTACCGCGGCGCCGAACCGGTGGTCGACCTGTGGGGCGGCACCACCGCCGCCGACGGCGAGGCGCCCTACACCGATCGCACCCTGCAGATGGTGGCGTCCGCCACCAAGGGGGCGCTCGCGATCGTCGCTCACCGGCTGGCCGAGCGCGGTGAGATCGACCTCGACGCGCCCGTCGCGCGCTACTGGCCCGAGTTCGCCGCCGAGGGTAAGGCGGACCTGCCGGTGCGGTGGCTGCTCAGCCACCAGGCCGGGCTGCCCGCGATCCACCGCGTGCTCTCCGAGGAGGACATCGCGGGGTGGACGGTGCCGGTCACGGCCCTGGCCGCGGAACCCTCGGCCTGGGCGCCCGGCACCGGCCACGGTTACCACGCCATCACCTACGGCTGGCTGGTGGGCGAGGTGATCAACCGCGTCACGGGCGCGACCTGCGGCCAGGTGTTCGCCGACGAGGTGGCGCGCCCGCTCGGGCTCGATCTCCACATCGGGCTGCCGCCGGCTGAGCATCACCGCGTGGCACCGCTGATACTGGCGCCGCCCCCGGCACACGGACAGCCGGACGAGTTGACCACGCGCCTGCTCGATCCGGACTCGATCGCCCACTGGGCCTTCCTCATCCCGTCGGGTCTGTTCACGATCATGAACGACCCGGTGATCTGGGCGGCCGAGCTCCCCGCCGCCAACGGCATGGGGACCGCACACGCGCTGGCGCGCCTGTACGCGGCGGTCATCGGGGAGGTCGACGGCGTCCGCCTGCTCGCACCGGGCACCGTCGCCCACGCCACCGTTGAGCACTGCCGCGGGATCGACCGCGTCGTCGGCTACGAGACCGCGTACGCGCTGGGCTTCCAGCTCCCCTTCCCCTTCCGGCCCATGGCCGGCCCGGGCAGCTTCGGGCACTACGGGCTCGGCGGCTCGGTCGGCTTCGCCCACCCGGGCCACGGGTTCACCCTTGGCTACACGGTCAACCAGATGGGCCCGGCCACACCCGCGGACCGCCGCTCGGTGCCCCTGGTCGACGCCGTCGTCCGCTGCTGCTCTCCAAGAGGACTTCCTTGAGTTCGGGCGAGTCCGGCTTGTTGGAGACCGAGCCGAACACACCCCGTCCCGCCCCAGGAGGCTGGCACTAAGGCGGCGGGGACGCCACGGACTGCTCTTCATCGACGGCCACGCCGACTTCTACCAGCCGGACGCCGAACCGAACGGCGAGGCCGCCTCCATGGACCTCGCGCTCGCCACCGGCCGGGGCCCGAGCGGCGTGACAGACCTGGAGGGACCGGCGCCGCTGGTCCGCGACCGGGACGTCGTGCACGTCGGACGCCGCGACGCCGAGGAGGCCGAACAGGCCGGCAGCCAGCGCATCGAGGACACGGACATCACCGTGTTCGACCTCGCCACCGTCCGCCAACGGGGGGCCGAGCCCGTGGCACGCGACGCGCTCGCCCGGCTCGTCCGCCCCGACCTCGACGGCATCTGGGTCCACCTCGATTGCGACGCGCTGGACGACGCCGTCATGCCGGCCGTGGACTACCGGCTCCCCGACGGCTTGCGCTGGGACGAGCTGCAAGCCGTACTCGGCGCCACGATCGCCACCGGCGCCGTCGTCGGCATCGAGATCACGATCTTCAACCCGACGCTCGACCCCGACGGATCGATCGCCCGAGCCCTGGTCACATGCCTCAGCCGTGCCCTCGTCCCGGGAGATCGCAGCGCTATGGCGGGTGACGCCGACCCTCCAACTCGTCGACGTTCGACGTGAGCCGCCTCGGCGGTCGCGACCCCGACCGGATCGTCGATCGGGGTGCTCGGCGTCGGGACTCCTGCTCGTCGATTCGCCTGGTGCGCCCCGCCCGATGCAAGTATCACCGGGCGAGGGGGTCGCGGTGAACAAGTTGCGTGCACGTTCATGGATCGGCGCCGCGTCGATGGCACCGTTGCTCGTGGCCCTGGCGTGCTCGTCGGGCGACGACTCGTCGGGCGGCGCGGGCCGCGGTGCGGACGATGCAGCGGCCGCCTCGGGCGACGAGTTACCGGCCTCCCGGACCTGCGATCAGGGCGCCACCCAGGATCGGGTCGAGGCCGCGGCCGTCGCCGGCACGCCGAACGACCTCACGATCACGTCGTTCGACGGCACGCGCATCCGGGCGCACTGGTTCCCGGCGCCGACGGCGTCGACCGGTGACCGGGCCCCAACCGTGCTCATGGGCCCCGGCTGGTCGCTCCCCGGGGCGACGCCCGCCACCGACGGCGGCGACGGCGGGACGAATCCCGTGTCTTCGGGGGCGCTGGGCATCGGCACGCTCAACGAGGCCGGGTACAACGTCGTCACGTGGGACCCCCGTGGATTCGGGGCGTCGACGGGCACCGTGACCGTCAATGACCCCGACCACGAGGGTCGCGACGTGCAGGTGCTCCTCGACTGGGTGGCGACGCAGCCCGAGGCCCGGCTCGATACCCAGGGCGACCCCCGCGCCGGCATGGTGGGCGCGTCCTACGGCGGCGGCATCCAGCTCACCGTCGCCGGGATCGACTGCCGCGTCGACGCGCTCGTGCCGAACGTGGCGTGGCACTCGCTGGAGACGAGCCTGTTCCGCAACGAGACGGTGAAGGCCGGCTGGGCCCGGCTACTCGACACCGCGGCCTCCGGCGCCGACCGCGACCCCCACCTCGTTGAGGCCGTTGACACTGGGCTCACCACCGGTGTCGTCGACGACGAGACCATCGAGTGGTTCCGTGACCGGGGGCCGGGCGACCTCGTCGACCAGATCACGGCGCCGACGCTGCTCGTCCACGGCACGGTCGACACGCTGTTCACCCCGGGCGAGGCGGTCGCCAACTTCACAGCGCTCCGGTCGGCAGGCGCCCCGGTCGCGATGCTCTGGTACTGCGGTGGCCACGGCACTTGCCTCACCGACCCCGGCGACCCCGCCCTCGTGACCGAGCGCACCCTGGCCTGGCTCGACCACTACCTCGTCGACGACCCCGAGGCCGACACCGGGCCGGTTGTCGACATCGTCGACCAGGACGGGCGACGCTGGGTCGGCGACGACTTCCCCCACGAGGCAGGCGACCCGCTCACCGCCCACGGCGACGGCGGCAGGCTGGCGTTGACCGCGGACAGCGTGGCCGGGCCGATTAACCCGGCCGGGTCGGACGACATGCTCGCCGGCCTCGTTGCGGGCTTCACCCCAGGGCGGGCTGACCGGGCCGTGGAGACGACGCTCGAAGCGGACCATGACGCGCTCATCCTCGGTGCGCCCCGCGTCACCCTGACCTACAGCGGCACCACACCCGACGGCCCCGAGCCCACCCGCGTGTTCGCCCAGATCGTCGACGACCAGTCCGGCGGCTACGTGTTCGGCAACCAGATCACCCCTGTGCCGCTCACGCTCGACGGCGACGAGCACACCGCACATGTCGACCTCGAAGTGGTCGCCCACCACCTCGTCCAGGGCGCCCGCGCGACCCTGCAACTCGTCGCGACCACGCCCGCCTACGCCACACCCCGCCTCGGTGGCGAGCTCACGGTCACAGACGTCACGCTGGCGCTGCCGACGACCGACGACCTGTCGCCAGCGTCGGACGACTGAATCGTCGTCGCCGACGCAGCGCGACTCCATCCTCGTCGCTGCCGGCAAAGCCGCCGAAACGAGCGCGGAACTGGCCGCCGGCCCATGAGGTCGCAAGCGGAGGCGCACTACAGCGCGAACCTACGACCTGTTCGTGAGCATCAAGGCACGCTATGACACCGGGAACGTCTTCCCGCCTCCGCCAGTCACTCCCGGCTGGGCAGGCCGGCCATGAACCCCGACACCTCGCAGCGGCTGACGGCTCCCTGCGTCGTCAAGGTCCGCTTCGGCGGCGGCGATCACGTGTTGGAGGTGAAGACCGCGCTGTACATCGAGCGGGTGGCCGGTTCCACTGGCCACGGCAGCGGCGAACTCCCGCCGCAGGACGGCGAAGGCCTCGGGCCCGCCGGCTGCAGCGCAGTCGACGCTGAGTGCCCCAGCCGGGCCGAACACGGCAGCAGTGGCGATTTGAGGCTCGATGCCGGCGGTCGCACACAAGGAGGCCTCGCTGACACGCCCGTCCTCGTGCTCCAAGAGGAGGCCGACCCAACCCAGCGAAGCGCCGTGGGCACGGACTGCCACGACGCGACCGAGCGCGGCGTCGAGCAGATCGATCACATGGGGCCCGAGGTCGAGAAGAGCACCACGCTCGAGCCGCCAGGGTGTGGCGAACGGTCCGCCCAGCAACCCACCCGAGATGAACTCACCTCGACCGCCGATGACGTCGAGGCGGGCCGCCGCCTCGAGGAAGGTGCGCACTGGCGCGGCGTAGCGGAAGCTGAGAACCACCTGCGAGACGACGCCCGCCTCGCCCACGGCATCGGCCAGGCGCAGGGCACCGTCGAGGTCGTCGGCAATGGGCTTCTCGAGCAGGAGGGCCTTGCCGCGACGGGCGGCGGTGGCGGCCAGCTCGGCCTGCACCGCTGGTGGCACCGCGAACGCGATGGCCTGACAGGCGTCGAGGAGATCCTCGTAGCGGCCGAACGTCCGGACCCCGAGGCTGCTCGCCAGCTCGCTGGCCGCGTCGGACCGGCGGGCCCACACGCCCACGAGATGTGTCTCGGGCCCCGCTGCCAGCACCGGCCCGTGAACGAGCTGTGCCCACGGTCCCGCACCCACCAGGCCCACGTCGATCTCGGCCACGGTGGGTGACCCTAACGCCGCAAGGATGCGGGCACGACAAAGGGCGCGAGCTCCGGTCGGCCAACCCTCGCAGGCCTCGGCCGCGTACTTGCGCAGCCAGCCGTGCACCGTCTAGTGCCGTGACCACAAACGTTTGCGCCCACCACGCCGGCCAGCATCGCCGCTCGCGGCGTCCTCCTCCTCGAAAGTGCTGGCGACTTCCTTCGTCGTGCGTCCTTGCGAGCGACGATCCTGACTCGGCGTGGACGGGCGAACGTTCATGGTCACGGCACTAGCGGGCCGCCCCCTTAGCGGCGGACCACGTCCGTGACCGTGGCGCCGTCGTTGAGGACCTCCAGAACCGCCGCATAGCGCTGTTCCACCAGGCCCAACTCCACGAGCATCGACGGCCTCCTCCGGATCTGCGGGCGCGAACGACCCACAGCGAAGGAGGTGGCCACCGCCAGCAGGTGGACCCCCAGGTGTCAGGCAGGAACCGGGGCGAGTGTCGCCCACGTACGGGGACCGCGTCCCGAACGTGTCAGCCAGCTACCGGGGCCACGATGTCCAGCATGAACCGGGTCCGCACAGCAAAAGAGTCCGCTGAGCTGGTTGTCGTCAGCGAGATCGTCCGTGGGGTGTAGCTGGGTCTGCGGGGTCCGCTGGTGTCTTGCACCTGCTCTTGGACCTGACGAAGGACTTCAGCGGGTTCACCGACGACTACTAGACACCATTCGGCCCCTCACCAACGCCTGATCTGCCTTTGGTCGCACCCATTGTCCGCCCAGCCACCGGGCCTCGGTCGGTGACGACCGACAAGGAATGATTCCGACAACGACAGCGTTGGCCCCAGCGTGACCGCCACACTTGACCTGTTTCCTCACGCCGCCTTTCGTGCCGTCAACAGCGTCGTCGTGGGACCGTTCACCAAACGCGGCATCGGGGCGCCGCCCGTGGTCGGCGTTGGGACGGTCACCGTCGCAACGACCGGCCGTCGCTCTGGGCGGGCACACGAAGTGCCGTTGGCCGCAGCGCGCCTCGGCGACACCGTGGTCGTGTCGACCGTCCGACGAAACGCCGAGTGGGTCAGGAACCTCGAGTCCGACCCGACGACGACAATCTGGCTCGACGGTTGCGCCCGCCAGGCCGAGGCGTCGGTCCAGCGACTACCCGGTCTCACTGTCGCCAAGCTGCGCGTCAACCGCCAGCGGGCCTGATCCGACCAGGCGCCCGTCTGGACGATCGGGTTAGCGAGGAGCGCGACGCCGCTCTCGGGCGGACTGGAGCGCTTCACCGTGAGCGTTACCCCTGACGCTGACACTGGCGTGAATGTCGTCTTCGGCACCAACCCGAATCCGGAGTGCGAGGCACCCACTAACACCGCCCGATGATCGCGCTGTGACCGCGGCGGCGGCCAGCGCGACCACCACAGCCCCGCCGAGATGGGGGAGTTGCTCCAGACCGATTCTGGATCGGCCGTCTGGTCGGTCGACCTACGCAGCCCGTCCCTCTGCGATGGCGACCAGATCGTCGAGGCGCAGTGTCCAGATCCGTACAACCCCGTCCGCGCCGACGGTGGTCGCCTCAGCGCTGTAGCCGTGAGGCGTCTTGATGGTGTCCACCACCTCGCCGCGGCGCCAGTCCCAAACGTCGACGCCGCGGGTTTCGGTGTCGGATGCCTCGCTGGCGAGGCGGGGCACCAGCAGGCGACGGCCGTCGCGGCTGAACGCGATCTCACCGAACGCAGTGGGCGGCTCGGCCTGCAGTTGGGCGACCTCCTCGCCTGTCGGGTCGAAGACGGCCACGCGATCGGCTCGACCAGGCTCGGCGAGAGTCAGGGCGAGCAACTCGCCGTCCGGATCCCAGGCGGACCCGACGATCTCCCCAAGGCCCATGCCGGGCCGAAACCCGGGAACGCGATGTATGGGTCGGAGCGCGCTCGGTATGGTCCGCGTCGTGGCGCAGAACGATCGCGAGATCACCCGCTTGTTCCACGACGCCACCAAGCACACCGTCGAGAGCGTCCGAGGGGGCGGGCATCTCCTCGACTTCGCCAACATGCCGATCCCGCTGAAGCACTACCCGGACCTCGAGCCGATCCCTCTGCCGGTCGACCTGCCGGAGCGGGATACGCCGGCGGTCGAGGCGCTTTCGGGCCGCGTGGACGTCGCGCCTGCGCCGTGGGGGCTGCCGGAGCTGGCCCGTGTCCTGTTCTTCTCGGCAGGGGTGACGCGCCGGGCGCGGCTGGTCGGTGGGCGGCCGCTCTTCTTGCGGGCCGCCGCCTCGGCCGGCGCGCTCTACCCCGTAGAGGTCTATGTGGTCTGTGGTGATCTGCCGAGCCTGCCGGCTGGCGTCTACCACTTCAATCCCGTCGAGTTCGCCCTGCGGCGGCTCCGCGACGGCGACCACCGGCCGTTCCTGGCGCGGGCCGCCGCCGACGGGGGCATCGGCAGCGCACCGGTGACCCTGGTGCTCTCGGGGATCTCGTGGCGCACCACCTGGAAGTACGGGGAGCGCGGGTACCGACACCTTTTCTGGGACTCCGGTGCCGTCTTGGCGAACGTGTTGGCGGTCACCGAGGCGGCGGGCATCACGTCGCGGGCACTCACCGGCTTCGTTGACGACGACGTATCCCACCTCCTCGGTGTCGGCTCGCCCGAGGAGTATCCGCTCGTGATCGTGGCGCTGGTAGGCAGTCCGGCCGGCGGGCGACCGCCGGCGGGGCTCGATCGGCCCCCCGCCATCCACCACCGCGTGCACCCACTCTCTCGCTCCCCGCAGCACCACAAGGGCCTTGCAGCGGTGCACCGGGCAGGCGTCCTCGACGACGCCGACGAGGTGACGGCGTGGCGCGCCGCGGCCGCGCAACTCGGAACGGCCGCGGCCGGTGAGGTCGGTGTGTCGCCGCGGGGTCGGGGCACGATCGAGGACGTCATCGTGCGGCGCGGCTCCACTCGTCGGTATTCACGCGACCCGGTTGGTGAGGAGGTGCTGCGGTGGGAGCTTGCGGTTACTGCTCGTCCCCTGCCCGCAGACTTCGCCAGACAGGGGCGAACGCTGCTCGAGCACTTTCTCGCGGTCCATGCAGTCGAAGGTGTCGCACCGGGCATCTACCGCTGGGTGCGAGGCAGCCTGGAGCAGATAGAGCGGGGGACGTTCCGACACGAGGCGGCTCACCTCTGCCTCGATCAACCGCTCGGCGGCGACTGTGCCTTCGACGCCTTCCACTGCGCGGCGCTCGGCGACGTCATCGAGCGAAGTGGCGCCCGCGGCTACCGGTCGGCCCTGCTCGAAGCGGGCGCCGCCATGGGCCGCCTCCAACTCGCCGCCTACGCGCTCGGCCACGGCGCCAGCGGCACCACCTTCTACGACGACGACGTGTCGGCCTTCCTCGGAACCGAAGCGTCCCCGATGCTCATCACCACGGTGGGCGTGCCCAGCTACCGTCCCCGTCCCGGCAAGCGCCCGGCCCAGATGGACCGGCTACGAGTCCAGCTCACGTGAGCCGGACACGGTCGAGCCGCTCCGCCCCGCCCGAAGCCTTGGAGCTACCCGCTCACAGAGCGCCCCCTACGCACGCCCCGAATCAGCGCCGCTACTCGAACGCACCGCCCCATTGATGCTGTTCCAGGCGTATAGAACGCGGTCGCATGACGTCCACCAGCGAGCCACGTTGACGCCGTGGGGAGCGGCAACTCTGCGCGCGTCGGAGATGCCGTCGTCGGCAACAGATCCACCGCTTGCATGCGGTCCGGGGCTGACATGGAAGTGGCGGGCGCCACGCTCCGCAGATTGGTCGGATACGGCTACCCCTGGGCCCGCATGCCGCGCGAACCCCCAGAATCTCGCCGCGATGTCTTGATGGGAACGCGGCCTAAATTTAGGTACATCGACCCGGAAGGAGGAGGCTGATGAACCACCGGCACACACCCCATCACAGAGTGACGGCGAGAGTGTGCTGGCGAGGTTGACCGACAACTGAATTTAAGCGTTGCACCTGGACTTGCACCTGATTTCCACCGACCCAGGGAGCCGGCACACCGTCTACCAGCACTTTCAACGTGCCCCCGGCAGGACAAGGACTCGAACCTGCGGCCTACCGCTTAGGAGACTGTGCCTGATCGTCCGCTCCGTGCCGTCCAGTGCGCTGACCTGCACCAATTCCGCCGCCCAGTCCGTCGAGTGCGGTTCCGTCCACAGCGGTTGCCGGAGTTTGGGTCCCGCGTAAGGTCCAGAGCGCATCGGCCACCATCGACCGTGAGGTCGCAGTTGACGGAATGGTTCTTTGGAAGGCCGCCTCCCGATCCGCCCAGGCTCGATGCGGGAGCACACTGCATCGGCGAGCACCGACGACGGACGCGGTACCCGCCGACGTCGACCGTGACTGTCCGGACCGTGCTCGTGACCCGCGCGTCGAGCGGGCTCGGCCTGGTCAGACATCCCCTGCGTTCGCCGCCACGAGCCCCGTTCTGAACCGCCACTGGCACAATCGTCCGATGCTCCATCACTGAGCGAGATCGACGCTGCGACACGGGAAAGCTGGGCGGCCGACACGTGTTTGCCTGGCGACGCCGAGCAACGCCAGTGGTCGCTTAGCGCCGGGTCGCACCGCGATGGAGCTCGATGAGGGCGCCAATCGCGGCCCCGAGCTGATTGAGCCGGTCGACCCCGACGCAGACCCGCCCGGCTTTCCGGCCGAGCCTCGTGCCGCGTGTGTCCCGCAACCGCCCTGTCGTGTCGTCTCGGGCGACACAAGCGAGCGGCCGACGGTTTACGGTTCGCGGCATGGCGCAGCTCGGCTCGGCAGAGCGAGCGAGGCTTCCCGACAGTGCCTTCGCCTACGTTGATACGCACGGTCGCCGGCGGCTACCGATCCATGACGCCGGCCATGTCCGCAACGCGCTCGCTCGCTTCAACCAGGTCGCGTTCGAGGACGACGCCGCCCGCGACCGTGCGCGCAAGCGGCTCCTCAACGCGGCCAAGAAGTTCAAGATCGTGCCCGTCGGGTTCATCACCAACCAGCTGCGGTCCGAGCGCGACCTGGGGCGCCGGGGCGACGAACCGATCCGTTTGCCTTCGGGCTTCGTGACGATGCTGCTCACCGACATCGAGGGATCGACGGCGCTGGTCCACCGCCTCGGCGACCATTACGGCGACCTGCTTGAGCGGGTCAGGGCCCTTTTGTGCGACACCGCGCTGGGCCATGACGGTCACGTCGTCGAGACGCGCGCCGACGAGTTCTTCGCGGTGTTCGAGCAACCGGCGGCTGCGCTCACCATGGCCTTGACGGTGCAGCGCGAGCTTCGCACGAGGGTGTCGGCCGGTGACGAGGATGTACGCGTCAGGGTCGGAATCCACAGCGGCTACCCGACGCTGGCGAAGGCGAACTACATCGGCATGGCCGTGCACACGGCGGCACGGATCTGCGGCGCAGCGCACGGAGGGCAGATCGTCGTGTCGGGCGACTTTCGTACCGCGATCGGCGTCCCCTTGCCGAATGGCGTGCGCTTACGGAAGCTCGGCGCGTACGCGCTACGCGGCCTGCCGGACGAGGTTGAGCTCTACCAGGTCGCGGCGGAAGGGCTCCTCAGCCGCTTCCCGCCGCTCAGGATTTCGCTTTAGGACTCAGCTGAGTGAACGTACGGGGGCGAGGCCGGAGCTAGGCCGGGCCGGTGAAGGGATCGGCCCGGTCGATGACGTCGTAGTGCGCTACCGACGACAAGCCGTTGATGAGGTAGCGCTCGTCTTCCGGGTAGAGCACGGCGGCGTCGATGTCGTCGCCGGCGAAGGCGCGGATCGCCTCTACCGAATCCCACAAGGAAAGGGCGATGATCTCGGTGCGGTCGCCCTCGTGGCGTTGCAGCAACCAGGCTCCTCGATTGCCGGCGGTCTGCCCGTACTCGGCGAAACCTGTCGCGCGTATGTAGTCGACGTACAGCTCGGCGTCGCCGGTTGGCACCGCGCCCGTCCAGACTCGGGCGATCATCAGCCGCCCGCTGCTTCGTCGGCGGGCTCGGTGAGGAAGCCGATGATTATCCGGTTGCACAGGTCGGGCTTCTCCATCAGCAGCCCGTGCCCGGTGCCGGGCACGATGGCCAGCTGCGATCCCGACAGCCCGGCCCGGAACGCCAACGTGTGCTCGATGGGGATCTCGTCCTCGTCGTCACCGACCATCACGAGCGACGGGCCGGGGTACCCAGCGAGGTCGGCCCCCGTCAGCGCGGGTTCCTCCTCGTGCATACGGTCGAGCTTCGTGTTCAGCGCCGGGAAGGCGTTGGGGCCGTCGGGCGAGACGGCGCCGTGGAAGTCGACGAAGAATGCCATGCTCTCCTCGTCGAGGTAGATGGCACCGGGCGCCCAGCCCTCGTGGTGAAAGACACCTGAGGCCACCACCAACCGGCGCACGAGATCCGGACGCAGCAAGGCTGCCACCAACGCCACCGGTGCACCGTCGCTGTGGCCGACGAGGAACGCCGGTCCGCCGACCACCTGCTCGAGGAAGGCAATGGTGTCCCGCGCCATCAGCTCGTAGGAGATCGGTCCCTCGACGTCGGCCGTACGGCCGTGCCCTCGCCGGTCGGGCCGGAACACTTTGAAGCGCTGGGCCAAGCCGGGGACGTTGGACTCGAAGACCCGGGAGTCGGCGCCGCCCGGGTGCAGAAGTACCAGCGGCTCTCCCTGCCCGTCCTCCTCGTAGTACGTGCACACGTCGCCGAGCTGGGTGTAGTTCGCCACTGCGGGCTCCTCTCCTGATCGCCCAGGGTCGGTTGAGCGTGTCAAGTTGGAGTGGCCCCACCCGTGCTCGTCTGATTTGGCCCCAGGCTGAAGTGGGTCAGCGTCGTCACCACCCGGCGTCAGTGGTGGTGGCCCTGGCGGCCGAGGGTCT
>Ga0214469_1000054_pt1 | contig 29766 bp, 29 predicted proteins | sample RVTome_10_FD_187340 | JGI IMG/M metagenome (GOLD analysis project Ga0214469, IMG submission 187340) | Soil microbial communities from uranium-contaminated site in the Upper Colorado River Basin, Wyoming, United States - RVT153D57 HiSeq ... | reverse complement strand
GGATCGGGTTGGCGAGCCGACTAGTTCAACGCGGTGAGCAGCGAATGGAGTCCGCCGACGACGGGAAGGTCTACGCGGCTGCGCAGCAGGTCGATCTCGATGGTGTTGCCCGTGGTCGGGTGGCGACCGAACTGTAGGTGGGTCTCTGGGCCCGCGATGACGATGCCGATCCGGTGGCCCTCTTCGAACACGTAGTCGTGGTGCTGCAGGGCGAACGTCAACTGGTAGGCCTCGTCCGGGTCGAGCGTCTGGACTCCGGCCTGAAACGCCGCGTACGACCAGCCTCGCGTGACCACCTCGAACGGCGCGACGTGGGTACGAAGCCCGATGTCGGCGTAGCAGCCGGTGTCGGCGTCGGTACTGTCGCCGAAGCAGCTCTGGGTGGGCAGGTTGATGAGTCCGCCGTCGACGGTGTGCTGTAGTCGCTCAGCGTCGCCGTAGTCGACGAGGAGCGCGGTGAGGGTCGCGTTGTCGCCTTCGAAGCGGGCGTTGACGGTCACCCTCGTCTCGCCGCTGACCCGCACCGGCTCGGTCAGCTCGGGGCTGAGGAACACCAGGCGGCGGGCGTCCAGGGTCATCGGCTCGGCCGCGAGCTGGCTAACGTTGCGGCGGACCTCGGTGAACGCTGCCGTCCGGTCGTGGTAGGAGTACCGGGCGTCCGGCCAGAGGGTTCCCTGCCGCGGATCATCGGCGTCGTGCGGCCTGCCGAGCCACAGGTGTGCGGTGTCGCCGCTGGGCCACTCGTCGTAGGTCGTCCACTTGCCCGGCCCATGCTCGACCTCGACCATCGGCTCGTCCATGATCCCGTTGTCGATCCCGTGCAGCCAGTGGTCAAACCAGCGGTGCAGGGTGGTCACCCACTCCTGTCTCCGGAAGTCGAACGGCTCTTCGTGAGCCGTCTGCGAGAGCCACATCTTGCGCGGTACGTCATGGTCCGAGAGGGCCTCCCACCAGCGTCCGAAGTTGACCGGCTTGACGTTGTAGTCGTTCATCGCGCTGGCGATGAACACGCTGGCTTCGACATTGCCGGCGTCCTTGACGAAATTGCGCTGCTGCCAGAAAGCCGTGTTCGGGTCCGGGTTGTTCTGGTTGGCGGCCAGCTCAGCCCGGGTCGTGTCGCATTCGTCGGCCATGGCGGGGTTGTCGCTGTGCCGGTCGTGCCACAGCGTCGGCGAGCCGCCGTAGCGGGCGCCGTTGGTCCAGAAATCGGACTGCCAGTGGGTTAGACCGACCAGCGGCACGATTGTCGCCAACCCGTCGGTGCCGCGGGCCGCGACCCCGTTGGGCACCGTGCCGTCCCACGACTTCCCGATCATCCCGGCCAGGCCATTCGACCAGTCCGCGGTGACCGCCTCGCCGGTCAGGTCGACGGCGAAGCCGTTCCCGGCCAGCCACTCGATCACGGCCGCGAGGCCCTCGATCTCCGCTGGGCCGCCGACGTCGAGACACCCGGTGGAGGCGCGGCTGCCGGTCAGGTCCACCAGTGCCACCGCGTAGCCGCGGGGGACGAAGTAGTTGTCGTAGTACCGCGGGAAAAGGTCGATCGGCGCACCTGGCGGGGGTTTGATCTCGTCATGCCGGTTGTTCGTGAAGTTCTGCCAGCCCATGAAGTACGGGCTGGCGTGGACGATCGTGGGAACCTTCAGGTCTCCGTCGGAGGCGGCAGGGCGGATGATGTCCACGTAGATCATGTCGAGTTCGCCACTGTCCTGGCTGCTCACCGGCGACTGGACGCGGACCACCTCTCGCACGGCATTGGCGTAGGAGAAGACAGGCTGCGTCACGCCGTCCTCGACGGCGACCTCGCTCGGCTCCTCGTCCTGCGCGCTAGCGTTCATCGTGGCCATCGATGCGGGTAGCGCCAGCGCCATGCCGAGCAACACTGACCAACGCGACCGGTTCCGGACTGTGACCCACATGGTTACCTCGCTCAGCACAGCTCTTCTGGCCCTTGACCGGGCCAGAGCCGCGGCCTGTCGCTGCGCACTAGAACATGGACAATCCAGACTTCAGTCACCACCGTAGGCAGGCCGTCGTGGCTCGTCACCGGGCAACTGTCGAAAGGTGCGACTGGGCATTCAAACACCCGTCGAGGCAAGACGACACCCACACCCGCGAACTGCGATCGCTCGAACTTCGGATTCGATGGCGCAGCGGGCTGCGGCGACTTCCGAGGGCCGCAACACGTTCGGTGATCAGGTCACGGCGAGCATGAGCTCGGCAGCAGCGAGGACCGCCGCGACCGCGAGGCGCTGGGTGTCAAGATCGCCGGACATTTGCGAGGGATAGTGGCCCACTGCGCACCCTGCCGTTGAACGTGCCGATGCGTCGGCAGCACCGCGCTCGACGCGTCGAGGACTGCCCCAGCGCCCCGAAGCGACAACCTGCGACCGCCGCCCGCACGGGAGCGCTTGGGTGTCATCGAGCAATGCCAGGATGCGGTGAAACCGTGCACGAGGTTCTTCCGCCGGTCGGGCCGAGCTCGCCCTGACATCCATACCAGCGTCGGAGGCTGTCTGTACTCGAGCACGTTGCGCTATCTCGGCCACACACCGTCGACGCCCGATGAGTTGCCCGAATCGCCGTCGGCTTGCCGACCGGTTAGTCAGAATGTCTCGATCTGAGTGCGAGCTAATCGGTCGGTCAACCGCGGCGGTTTGACGCGGATATGGAGCGCGCGATTCGCGGCTGAGAGTACGGTGGCTGCAAGGGGGTGTGTTGCAGCAGACTGATGGCAATGACGGAGATTAGCCCCACTGCAATCGCGGATGCAGCGCGGTGGTTGCTGCGGGCTGATGTTGACTGGTGGGATCTTGTTCGGTGCGGCCGACCAGGCTTCGACGCTTCGCCTTACATGTGGGAGTCGAACCACTCGAGCATGAGCTCGGGGTTATCGTTCCAGTAGTTGTATCCCTGGAATCGTTCGTCGGTTCCCTCGATCCAGAGCAGCTTCTTGTCCGCGGCCGCGATCGTGTCGAAAATCTCCTGGCCGTTCGACGGCTTGGTCCGGAAGTCGTCGTGAACCTGACTCACGAGAGTCGGCACGGTCACCGATCGGGCGTCTTCCATGGGCCAGGTCACCTCGAGCCGCAGGCCGGTCCGGTCGTGGAAGGCCTCGCTGAACATCTGGACGCCGTTGTCGATCCCCGCGTTCTCGGTCAGCTTCTCGGCGAAGACGCGAGGAGAGATGGGCTGGACGGCCATCATCGCGAGGACATGACCTTCACGCGCAGCGGCGAGCGCTACGACTTCATCCTGGATCTCGTGGGAAACTACCCGTGGTCCGAGTGCAAGCGCGCGCTCACACCCGATGGGACGTACGTGCTTAGCGGATACGACCAGTTCGGAAGCTCGGGTCATCGTTGGTTCGGAAGCCTGGGTCGCTTCGCCAAGCTGATCGTGGTGTCCCCCTTCGTGAGCTACCTGCATCCCTTCCGAGGCGCGAAGGACCCCGGAGATCGATTGGTCATCTTGAAGGAGCTCATCGAAGCCGGGAAGATCACGCCGGTCATCGATCGGACGTTCCCTCTCAGCGAGGTTCCCGAGGCGATCCGCTACCTGGAGACCGGGCAGCCTCGAGGGAAGGTCGTCATCACCATGTAGTGGTCCGTGTCGCCGCTGGCTAGCCTTCTCGTGGGCGGCCGCGCGATCGTCGGCGCAGGTGCCCTCGAGCACCACCTCGCCAAGTAGCCGCTGGTCAAGCCAGGAGTGGGCAGCGAGCCTGGCGCAAGCCCGTTGTGGGGATCCTCGGCCAGGCACGAAGGTCCCGAGCTGCTGCGACGACACCCCTCTCATTAAGATCGCGACGAATAGCTAGGGCTTTGGACGCTGGCTTGCCACCCAGGCGGCGACCTGGGCGCGGGAGCGGAAGCCCAGCCGGGCGAGGATCTGTTCGACATGGGATTCGGCTGTCCGAATGGAGATGGTCAGCCGGGCCGCGATCTCCCGGTCGGTCAGTCCTTGCGCTACAAGTTGTGCCACCTCGCGTTGCCGGCGCGTCAGTGGCTCGCCGTCGGACGGGAGTGGGGTTGCTGGGGGCGCTTCGCCTAGGGCGAGGACGAGCGCCGCCTCCCGGTGAAGTGATCCGCCCTGGTCATAGTCGGCTTGCCAGCGCGCGGCCCCCAACGCCTGTCTGCCCTGGCGGGTGCAGTCGTCGATGTACGGGCGAAGCGGTTCAGGGGATCGTGCGGGGATGGAGCGCCAGGTGGCCTCGGCGGCTCCGGAAAGGCGGGCGGCGCGGCGCCAGTCGCCTTGAGCGGCGGCGAGCCAGGCCAACGCGTGAATACCGAGCGCGATGCCGCTGCGGTCGTCGACCGCTCGAATAAGGGCCAACGCCTCCTGCTGCAGGTGTTGAGCCTCGGCCAACGCTCCGGTTCGCCAGCGGACCAGGCCCAGGCCCCACAGTGCATGTGACCGCGTCCACGGGTCCCCGCCAGCGTTGAGCGCGAGGCTCTCGATGTACGCGGTCGCGGCCGTGTCGAGATCGCCCCGGAAGAAGGCGGCGGCACCGACGTCGGCCATCGCGAAGGCGGCGAACCGGTCCTGGCCGAGCTGACGTCGGTCATCAACAGCCGTTCGCAACAGTCGCTCGGCGTCGTCATGATTGCCGCGGAATAGCTCGACCAGGCCGAGATATTGCGTGGCAAAGACCGCAATTTCCGGCTCGTCGATCGAACTGGCGATGTCATGCGCCTCGTGGAGCAGGGCTGTCGCGGCAAGGGAGTCGGACTGGGTGACTGCGAGGTAGCCGGCGACTGCCAGCCCCTTGGCGCGCGTTGCGGTTGGTTCGGCGCAGTTGGCCAGCAGACGGGTCAGCCATCGCCGTCCTTCACCGAGTTGACCGCGGGCCTGCCAGTAGAGCCACAGGTCGGCGGCGAGCCGAAGGCCGGCTGGCGCCTCATCCGGTGTATCCGCGCTGAACTCGAGTGCGGCGCGCAGTTGTCCATGCTCTTCGGCGAGGCGGTTCAAGTGGGCTACTTGCTCCGGACCGACCCAGTCGACGTCCGCCGCCATTTGCGCGTAGTGGTCGCGGTGCCGGCGCGCGGTTGTGGTTCTACCGTCCGAGCGTTCGAGGAGCTGGCTGCCGAAAAACCGGATGGTCTCCAGCATCCGGAACCGCACAGTGTCGGGCCGCCGGATTACTCCGAGCACGGAGGCGTCCACGAGCCCGTCGAGCGCATCCATGATCGTGTCTCGGGGCAGTGCTGGGTCTGCGCAGATGGCTTCGGCCGCGGCCAGGTCGAAGTCTCCGACGAACACGGTAGCTCGCTGCCAGAGGATCTGCTCGGATGGTCGGAGGTGGCGATAGCTCCACTCCAGGGCGGCGGGCAGGCTCTGCAGCCGCTCGGGCACGGCGGGTCTGACGTGTTGCAACAGGTCAAGCCGGTCGCTGAGTCGGTCGGTGATCTGTGCGGGCGTCAGCGTGCGGAGCCGGACGGCAGCAAGTTCGAGCGCCAGCGGCAGCCCATCGAGGCGTCGGCACAGCCCAGCCAGATCGGTGGCGTTCGCGTCGGTCACCTCGAACTCTGGGATTACCGCCTTGGCTCGGTCGACCAGCAGCTCGATCGCATCGCTCAGCCCACCAGATGGATGCTCATCCGATGCCGTTGTGGGTAGTGGCGGTACGACAAACCGGACCTCGCCAGTGACATCGAGCGGACGGCGACTCGTGGCCAACACCCGCAGCTTCGGACAGTCGGACAACAGGGCGTCGACGAGGATTGCGCAGGCGTCGCGAAGGTGCTCACAGTTGTCCAGCACCACGAGCATCTGGCGGGTTCCAAGCACCTCCGTGATGCTGGCCACCAGCCATCGTGGTGACGAGTCACGCAGATCCAGCGATGCCGCGAGCTGCTGCGGCAGCAAGGCGGGATCGCGCACCAGCGCCAGGTCGACGAAGCAGATGCCGGCTGGGGTGATGTGCCGCATCTGACCGGCGACTCGGATGGCCAGGCGGGTCTTGCCGACGCCGCCCAGCCCGACGAGCGTGACCAGACGCGCCCCCGTCAGCAACTGCCGGATCCGCTTGATCTCAGTGCGCCGGCCGACGAAGCTGGTGCGCTCCACCGGGAGGCTGCCTGCGGACATGGGCATCTCCGGGTATGGCTGTTCGGCTGACGGTAACAGGACGACCTGGGCGGATCGAGGGTCAAAGTCCCGTATCCGTATCCGGGGAACTCCCGTCGCGCGGTGGACGCAGCCGCGGCAGCGTAGCAGTCATGGCATCGGACCGTCCTTCGCTGTTCCTGGTCGAACACAACTACGAGCAGGCGACGGAGGCCGACCTGGTCCGGATGCACCGGGCGTTGACCCGAGCGGTTGTTCGCCTGGTCGACGGTGGGGCTCAGCTGCGCGTCGTCAGCGCCGTATTCGTCCCGGACCAATCCCGATGCCTTTACGTCGTCGAGGCGGCCGGAGCCGGTCAGGTGGTCGAGGCCACCGATATCGCCGGGCTCCTCAACGGCGTGGTGTGGCCCGTCGTCCGGCTGGACGACCTGTCACGCCGTCCCGATCCCGCCGGTGCGGACAAACCGCACCCGACCGAAAGGTGAAACTGATGGAGACCTTGGAACGCTGGGCGTGGCGCCTGGCCTGGTTGTTGCCGGTGTGGGGTGCGGTCACCATCCCCGCCACGCTGAGTCAACAGCCCGACGCAAACACCGACTTTCCCGCCTACGCCGACTACATCACCACCACCCGGTTCCTGCTCGGTCACCTGGTGGGCAGCATCGGCGGCACGGTAGTGGGCATTCTCGGCATCGTCGGCCTGACCGTGATCCTGGCTCGCACCCGGGTCGCGCGGTCGGCGCTGGGTGCGGGTACGGTCGCAATCGTCGGCGGCAGCCTGCTGCTTCCCGTTATCGGCGTTGCGACGTTCGCCCAGCCGGCCATTGGTGATGCGGCGCACGCCGGCCTCGCCGGAGCGCAACAGATCGATAGCGACATCTACGGCACCCTGACCATCGCGGTGGGCGTCACGGCTGCGCTCGCCTTCACCGTCGGGCTGGCCTGGCTTGGAGTTGCCGTTGCCCGATCCGGCGTCCTTCCGCGCTGGAGCGGATGGCTCCTGGTGGCAACTGGACTGTTCATGGGCGTGAGCGGCTTCCTCATTTGGCAACTCCGGCCGATCGGTGCCGCGTGCCTGCTGGTCGGCGGGCTGGGCATCGCCTGGCTCGGGCCCCGCCACTCACCAGTCACGCGCCCCGACCCAGCCAAGCAAACGGGGCTGCCGACCTGATCGCACTCGTCGCCCCGCAACGTCATCCCGTGGCGGAATGCCGTTGCGGAGGCGAGTCCCGTTCACTCTCCAAATGAAAAGTGAGCGGTTTGCGGGTTGAGGAAGTCAGCGTGACCACAGGTCCGCGGACCTCCGTCGCGCTCACGCTCCAGACGTAGAGTCCGCGCCGGGTGTCGCTCTCGTAGATGTGCCCGTTGTACCAGTACGACGACCAGTCGCCGCCGCGGAAGTTCGTCCGGCCACCTGGGCTCGTGTCCGACCAAGTCCGCCCGGCAGATGCTGGAGGCGCTCATCGACGGTAAGCGTGACCCGGTGGTGCTCGCGGAATGGCGCGGACCCGAATGCGCCGCAAGATCGCCGAGCTCCGGCTGGCGCTGGAGCGCGGGTTCGACGAGCATCACGCGTTGATGCTGCGGCTGCACCTGACCCACATCGACCAGCTACCACCGCCATCGACGGGCTCGATGCGGAGGTCGACCCGGTGATCGCCCCTTTCGGTGAGCAGCACCGCCGGCTCACCACCATCCCCGGGGTCGGCAAGCGGACCGCGGAGGTGATCATCGCCGAGATCGGCGTCGATATGAGCCGGTTCCCCACCGCGGCGCACCTGGCGTCCTGGGCCGGCATGTGCCCGGGCAACCACGAATCCGGCGGCAAACGACGCTCCGGAAAAGCCCGCAAGGGTGACGCCGCGCTGCGCTCCGCGCTGTGCGAATCGGCGCGTGGGCCGTCTCACGCACCCACGTGCCGACAAGGGGTCAAGATTCACGTGCCGTCGACAGGTCGCCGCTGGACCGAGTCATCAGCCTCCTGTAGTCGGGGTTGGATGACGTTAGCTCTGCCGGCATCGGCGATGCAGGATGTTGTCCCACGTGGCGGCAAGGGTGGCGCAGGGATGTCGTCAGGGGGAAGGCCCCGCCCGGTGTGTTCCGTCCCCGGCCGGAAGGTCGAAGGGACGCCAGGAGCAGTGTGCGGGCGTGGCCGCGACATGCGGGATCGGGTCCGCCTGGGTTGTGGTCTGTGGAGGCGGGTGGCATGACGGGCGTTGGCCTGGCCAGGCTGTTGCGGCTCCTCGTGCTCGTCTACTGCTGGGAGGAAACCGTGGTTGCGGAGTTGTGTGAACGCCTCGTCGATCTTTTCGCCTGACTCGGTGACGTGGTCGAACTCGGCGCGGGTGAAGCGTCCCGCCCCGATGGCCTGCTCGATGGTCTCGGTTCGCTCGTGCAACGCCTCCGTCAGCATCTCGAACGCCTTCTCGGCACCCCTGCTGGGGGATGGATGGGTCGACCTGCACGCGATGGTCGACTGTTGTACCCGCGAGATCGCCGGCTGGTCTCTCGATCTGCGCTGCCGCGACGAGGAGGCCATCGCTGCGGTCGACGCCGCGTCATCAACCGTGGATCACGCCCGGGATGCTCACGCTGGGACCGGACAACGGCAGCCAGTTCACATCCCAACACTTCGGCAAGCACCTATCCGATCGAGGTATCACTCACCGTCGCGGCGGCTACCGTGATCCGCAGTCCCAGGCATTCATCGTCCTGGTTCGGACAGTTCAACAAGCGCTGCGCCTGGCGGGCCGAGTGGGAAACCATCGAGCGCGCCCGCCACGAGATCGGTGCCTACATCGAGCACTACCACCTGCGATCCCACTCCGGGCTGGCCTACCGGACACCCCTCGAGGTGGCCACCACCTGGCGCGGCCACCTGAACCCCGAGAAACTACAAACCCTGTCGACCTGACCCGACAACGAGAACGGGGTCCGCGTCACCCGGCTTGTACGGCGGTCGTCCGTACGGCATGGCCGAGTCGGCGGCACCACGGCGTGTGCCGGCGACCCGATGGTGAGTCGCCGGCCCAGGCGTGGTGGCGCTGGCTACCGCGGTGTCACGGTGGTGGTCTCGGTGTCGCTGTTGTTGTCGGTGTTGGGGTCGGGCGTGCCGGCGTTCACGGTGGCGGTGTTGGTGATCGTTCCCTCCCGCCGTGGCTCGACCACGATGGTCACGGTGGCGTGGCCGCCCGCGGCGATGGTGCCGAGCTCGCAGGTGAGCACGCCGTTGCTGTTGCTGTTGATGTCGCGCACGCAGTTGCCCTGGCTGGCCGTGGCGGACACGAAGCTCGGACCTTCGGGCAGGGTGTCGACCAACCTGGTGTTCGGCGCGGCTCCGGGGCCGAGGTTGTCCACGGTCACGGTGTAGGTGAGCTGGTCGCGCTCGAGGACCGGGTCTGGGGAGTCGGCGATGGACAGCGCCAGGTCGGCGGCGGGTCGCATGTCCCGCACGTAGGTGTCGAAGAACGGGTTGTGGAACGCGACCACTCGGCCGTCGGGTGTCATGCCCGGTTGCCTACTCTCGCGGTCGAACTCGCCGCCGTCCGGTGCCACGCTGACCACCCGGGTGGTGCCCGCCTGCAGGTCGCGCAGATAGACGTGGAACCCGAACCGTGCCGGGCCGTCGAGGTTGGTGCCACGGGACTCGAACGCGACCAGATTGCCGTCGTTGCTGACCGGCCCGGCCTGGCTCTCCTCGTTGGCCTGCTCACCAGCGTCATTGCGACTCACCAGGGTGTAAGTGAACGGATCGGTCTGCGTGTCGACCAGCCAGGCGTCATCGTTGAACCCGTTGGTGTCCGGGGTGATGAACCCGGCGGAACCTGCGGTGAACGTCACGTACCGGCCGTTGGGGCTGATGCCGCCGGGGAAGGCCTTGTTCGTGACGAACGAGTCCGGGTCGATGGTGCTGGTGATGGCGGTCATCGTGTCGGCCTGCCGGTCGTACAGGAAGGCGTCCATGGTGTCGTTACGTTCGCCCTCCACCGGCACGAGGTTGGTCGCCGAGGAGCCGAAGTACACGAATCGCCCATCGGCACTTAGATACGGTCCGAACCCTGAGTCGCGGTTGGCCGGCGTGCCGTCGGGTGCCTCGCTGATCCGCTCTGTCACCCCGGTCTGCCGGTCGTGCACGAAGATGTGGAAGCGGAATCCCGTGCCGTTCAGCACCTCGGAGTCGGACCTGAACCCGACATAGCGTCCGTCGGCGCTGATCGACGGTCCCACCCCGCTGGCCTCGCTGCCGTCGCTGGCCACGCTGACCCGCTCGGTCACCCCGGTCTGCCGGTCGTGGACGAAGACGTCGGAGTCGGGGTCGTTGTCCCCGGCGGCGAGGTCGGCCGTCGAGGAGAAGGCCACGACGCGGCCGTCGGCACTGATCGACTGCCCGACGCCCAGGGTGCTGCCCGCCCCGACGTCGCCCTCCCTGCCGTTGCTCTTGACGCTGACCCGCTCGGTCGTGCCGAGCAGCCGGTCGCGGACGAAGACGTCGATGGCGTCGTTGGTGTCCTCGGGAACCAGGTTGCTGGCATCGGAGGCGAACACGATGTACCGGCCGTCATCGCTGATCGAGGGTTCTGCATCGAACACGCTGCCGTTGCCGTCCTCTTCGGCGCTGTTGACGCTGACCTGCTCGGTTACGCCGACGGTATCCACCCCTGCCGCGGTGGCCGGCAACATCAGCAGGCCGACGCCGGCGATCACCAACGCGCCTGCCCTTCGTGGTGTTCGGCGGGATCGGTGTGCCGAAAGTCCCAGTTGACATGACAGTACGGACATGAGGTGTTCCCTCCTCAGTCGGGGTGTGGCTGGCCGTCACAGACCGGCGCGACGCAACCGACGCCACGGACCTAGCCCTGGAAGATGAAAATGCTCGTCCGGTCACGCCAGCAATGACCAGCACCCGCAGGCGCCGCCAAGCGAGGTTGAGTCCCAGAGAGACCACTCCAATCAGCCCACCGAGCGACCTCTAACCAACAGCACGATCCCGCATCATCGCCGGTTCACCAGCTCGGCACTTAGCCCGGATCCACCGACATGCTTGGGGGTCTGTCCGATGAGCGGTGGATCCGGTCTTGGCGTCGGTTAGATTCGGTAGCGTTCAGCACGGGTCACCCACACCGCTTGACGGAGGAGCTGGGGACACTTTCGGCCACGTGCCACCTCCGCCAAGTTCTGCTGGCGGAACGACCACCGGACGAGACGAGGCCGGTGGTCGTGTCGATGATGATTCGACGGAGCGAGCGGGCCCGCAGGTGGGCAGAGGTCGACAGACCATCCGGCCAGGCCCTGGCCCTGGACCTGGTCGATCTCGCCTGATGAAGATCTCTAACACGTCTCTAGGTCGCGGCGATAGGGAGTGGCCGGTCGACCTGATGGCCGACCGGCCCTCCTGCCCATCGGGGGGCCGCTTAGGTGCGGCGAACCTCGACGGTGTCGAGCACCTGCCGCTCAGGTTCTGTGATCGGGGTGGTGCCGCTGTCGCTGAGCACGCGCCGGGTCGCTGGGCCGATGCGCTCCTCGAATGCCCGGTCGCATAGTTCCTTCGACTCCCAAACGTCGAAGTAGTGGATCTTGCCGTCGGTCGTCTTGGATGCGACGTGCATGATCAGCCCACTCATCGGCTCCTTGCCGACCTTCGTGGCGATCTTGCCGTACACCTCTGCGCTCATCGGTACGTCCTGGGTGAACACGTATGTCACGGGACCCCGCCTCCTTTCGTATTGGCGGTGAATCCATATTCGCCCGAAAATATTTCGGATGAATACTTGTACACTAGGGGGAATGACGAGCGATGTCAATCGGCGCGCCTACCACTCGCCTCGTCGGGATGCTGCGGCGGCCGCCACGAGGCAGGCGATTCTGAGAGCGGCACGCTCCGAATTCCTGCGCAAGGGGTACACCGCAACGACCATCGCCGGAATCGCCCGGGCGGCCAACGTCGCCGTGGACACCGTGTACGCCTCGGTCGGCCGCAAGCCCGCGCTGTTCCGGCAGCTGATCGAAACCTCGATCGCCGGCCAGGACCAGGCCATGCCCGTCCCGCAGATCGGATCGGCGGCCACGGCGAGCGACAAGATCGAGGTCTATGCCTCGACGATTGCTGCGATCCACCAACGCTTAGCTCCGCTGTTCCTCGCGCTACGCGAGGCCGCCACCGCCCACCCCGAACTCGGGGAGCTATGGTCCCAGGTCGCAGACGGCCGCGCCCGGAACATGCATGAGCTCGCCACCGATCTCGCGGCCACCGGTGAGCTGCGCACGGGACTCACCATCGACGAGGTCGCCGACGTCCTGTGGAGCATGAACGCCGCGGAGTACTACACCCTGCTCGTGCACGACCGGGGCTGGTCACCGCAGCGGTTTGGGCAGTGGCTCGCCGAGGCCTGGCGCAGGCTACTCATCACTCCGAGCAGTCCGCCGCCACGGGCGGGCGCGCCGCCGACCGACGCTGCCTACGAGCGGGACGATCTACGGTGAGCGCGTAGCCCCAGCCGCCGCCTCTCAAGGCGATGCGACCTGCAATAGCGAACCCAAAATCTTGAGCACATACCAACAACGCGCTGTCACCAGCGGACCAACCTAGAGGGCACGAACGCCCAGTTCGCGTCCGGTCTCGGCTGGTGCTACGTCATGTGCCCACAGCCGCGCCTAGAAACCCCGGGCATACAACCTGGCCCGCAGCCCCGGAAGACGATCGTTCGCAGCGTCACAAATCGCAGTGGAGTCACGGGCATTGATGGTTATGCAACCTCTCCGGGGCGCGTTGGGCTGCCTGGATGCCGATGAAGCTGCCCCAGGAGTGCCCCAGCAGGTAGATCTTGTCCTGGCCGAACCGCTCTCGGAGGTAGTCGGTGACAGCAAGGGTGTCGGCGACGAACTGGGCCACGGTCATCGTCGATCTCGGCATATCTGGGTCGTAGGACAAACCCGCGCCGCGCTGGTCCCACCAAGCCACGGTGAAGTGCTCGTCGAGACGGGTGGGATGATCCTCCCTGAGGAAGTAGTCCGGCATGCCCGGGCCGCCGTGCACGAGCAGTAGCACAGGATTATGGACGTCCATCCCTTTGACGAACATGCCCTGCTCGACGCCGTTGATCTCGACCCGGATCTTCTCCGAGATGCTGGCGGGCAACGGTTTCCCGTCGCGCCCGAGGAATGGCCTGGCTTCTCCGGAGCTCCACCAGAGAATGAGACCCACGACGGCCAGGGCCCCGGTCGGGATAGCGATGAGCATGACCCGCCCCGCCCTCCGCGCGACCGTGCGGGGCGACTCGCTCGGCGTGTTCTGTTGAGTGGTGTCCATGTCCTCCCCCGGACGTTGTCAGCTGCGGGGAACCGGGACGTTCCGGTCGCGACGGTCAAGGCTGCAGTAGCAGAACAGCAGCCCGGGGATGGCGCCCCTGATACTGCTCGAGGAGGTAGACGTCGCGCACCGGATACCCCGACCGGCTCGTTCCCACGCTAGCCGGAATTCGGCCGTGAGGTTCCGACGAGAACACCCTCAATTCGGCATGACCGCGCTTCCCTCTCGGCGGCAGATGAGTGCGCTCAGGCGCGCGCCAATCTGCGGGGACGAACGGGACGCTCAGTCTCTTGGCGGTTGGTGACACCTGTTCCTTGCGCACCTACGGCGTGGGCGCGGTGTGACTTCCCCGACCCGGAGAGGGACTTCCAGGCACCGGCGACGATCGCCACCCTCGCGACACCGGTCAACCACGGAAGGGGCAGTGCGAAGCCGATCCAGAACACGGCCTCAAACTGGAGTATGGCCAGGTTGAGCACCGCACCGATCTTCCGCCCCCCAGAGCAGCCAGGCGGTCCCACGCGCTCAAGAGCCAGCCTGAACTCATCGAACGTGATCCTGTGGACAGCTCCCATCCTCATAGCATCCTATCCTTCAGGCAGATCAAATATCATGCGCTTATATTCTTGATTTGCTAATAGAAATCCTGCTGGATCCCCTGGAAATGCCTTAATGGGAGGACCCGGATGCAATCTGTCCCACACGCCGTAAAACCCATCTCCCCGTCCCCATGCATAACGCGTCTCTGTAGTAATATAGTCAACTCCCCCAATTCTGGTCCGGGAATCATGAATTTCGAGAAGACCTTCTAAATCGGCGTGGCTTGGCCTCGCCAGCAGCGCTAGACCTAGGCGTTTACTGATAAGCTCGATCGGATCTTCGGCGTGTGTCCAGGCTTGCTGGACCATACGATTAATCTCCTCAGGATCGAGGGACGGCAGTCCTACACGCAAGGCCCACTCCGCCAATCCTGGTCCATCCCACGCGATCCGATTCGCGATATCCGCAATGACACCGTAGTCCCTGGCGACATCTCCGTTGAAGACGACCAACACCGGCTCTACCGATGGCCGTAGGGCCACGGTCAGCGAACAGTCACTATCTTCCACGTGTGCAATGAGTGACGGCTGACCAAACCCGGCCGTAACCTCCTGCATAGTGTCGGCAAGGTTGATCAACCGAAATGACTCCTCACGCGGTGAGGCATCAAGAACAGCCCACGGTTCGCTAGAGTAACGACGCGGTACGCCACGGCCACATCGATCGCTCGGCCAATCTGACCAGACACACCCGCCCGAATGGCGATCCGTGTCACAGTGAGACCCATAGGAAGGCTCCACAATCTAGGGCAACAATGATTGGCGACGGTACTCCAAATCCTGAGGGTCCCAGAAGTGAATCCTCTAGGAAGTTGGTTAGCCGGGCGCCCTCGTGGTTTCGATCCCTCGTCTTCCGGCCGCGATGCCGCGAGCGGACAGCTCGTCGACGATGAAGCGGCAGCCGAAGGCTGTCTCGTCGTGATGGATGTCGATCGCGGCGTTGGTCACATGCGCGTCGTCCCAGTCGCGTTGGCTGATCGGGTTGCTCTTCCAGGCATAGAAGGGCCTGTGCCCGGCCTCGCGACACGAAGCGTTGTCCCCATAACCGCACCGGAAGCGACTGCTGACTACCGGTCATCGGCTGGGCGCGGATCGCGGCTGTGAGCGGATGTTCCCAGCGGACCCGTGGGACCCGGTGCAGCCCAGCCTTGACACCCCGTACGTCGCGGGCTTCCTTATACGATAGGTAACTCACTCAGTGGGTGGGTCGGCTGGCCCGCTGTCGCCGTCGTGGCACTGACCATCGGTGCGACACTCACCGCAGTCAGCCGGATGGACTTCGCCGAACGCGGCATGAACGGAACGCTGGCCTGGATGCAAACAACCGGGATGCCGATGCGGCCAGCGATGTCCAACATGATGACCGCTGAGATCGCGACGACCGAGGCCGCCGACGCCGGGCTCGACGTCCAGCTGCACGTGCCCGACACGACCCGCCCAGGTGTGCCAACCACGGTCACCGCGACCGTGGTCGACGCCGAGACCGGTGAACCCGTGACCGACATGACTCGCAGCCACGAAGCGTGGATGCACTTCATCGCCACTCGCGCCGACCTCGGCACGTTCGCCCACGTGCACCCCGAACCGACCGGACGCTCCGGCGAGCTGAAGGTCGAGGTGACGTTCCCGACCGCCGGCACCTACGTGGTGAACACCGAGATCCGCCAGCAGGGCGAGATGGCTGATGTGCACCAGCGCCAACTCGTCACCATCGCCGGCGACCCGCCGCTGCCGATCACCATGTCAGCTGGCCCGCGAACCATGGTCGTGTGCGACATCGAGGTCGAACTCGGCGGGGAGGCAGTCGTCGGCAAACCCAGTACCTGACCAGCCCAGGGATTGCCCTCGGCCCGAACTGGGAGGACGATGAAGGTTGACGCGCGGATCCCGCACCGACCTCAGGAGAACGGGGTGCCGGTCAGTTGACCGCCGACCCGCGATCGCACCAGATCATGACGAGCAAGGGGGACGAAGTGGCTAAACCGGCTGTCGGATCCCTCGCCTGGGCTGAGACGTCAGTGCGTCTGTCGCGCCGCGAGCGGAACCAGATCGTGGCCGGCATCGCGCGCACGCAGGTCGCATGGGCGCTTGAGCGAGCGCGACGCTCAAACCGGAGCCGTTTCACGAGCGCAGACGTCGACCGCGTCCCCATCGTCGATACAGCCGTTGCCCGGGCCGCGCGGGACCACGCAGACGCCGTCTGTGACTACCACGTCGTCGAGCACTGCGAGCGCAGCTACTACTGGTCGTGGCTGACGGCCAAGTTCGAGGGCCTCGACGTCGATCCGGAGGCGCTGTATGTAGCGAACATCCTCCACGATCTTGGACTCGGCGAGCGCAACCGCGACGCGGCTCGCGACGGCGACTTCGCGGTCGTCGGCGGTATGCAAGCGAGGGACCTCCTCATGGCGCACGGGTGGGCTCTCGGACCTGCCACCGAGGTTGGGGACTCCATCGGGATGCACCTAAACCCGATCGTTAGCGCCGAACGGCATGGGGCTCTTGCCCGGGTCCTCTCGATCGGTCCGGCTATGGATTTCTTCGGGTTCGGCTCGCATCGCTTCAGTGATGAGGCGGTCGTGGCTGTCACGAGCAGGCACCCTCGGCCGAGCAGCACTAAGGACCTGCTGCCGGACATCGAGCACGGTCCGGGCACCCGGCCCGTCCTGTTGCTCAAGCTCGGTGTCGGCAGGTTCATCCCGCGCAATCCGCTGGACCGCGTGTCGGTGCATGTGTCGTAGTTGCACGGGCTTGCAGGCGATGGCGTGTGTGCAGTGCACGTCCTCGGTTAGTTGCTGCAGTGGACACTCGCTGAGGTCTGCGGGCCGCTCCCTCCGAACAAGTCCGTGCGGGTGCCCCAGGACGCACGGCGTCGTCGCGCTGACCTTCGGGCCCGCGCGGCTTGGAGTGCCCGCCCCCCGGCCCGGGGTGGGTTGGTCACCCCAACGCAAACGCAAGGAAAGATAAGACATGGAAACAGCAGACCGGCCGAGCGGATCCGATGGCCTCTCCAAGCTGAAGGTTTGCATCGTCGGGGCGTCCGGAAAGCTCGGGCTGTACATGGTGCAGCACGCCCTGGATAGCGGCGACGAGGTCGTCGGCGTGTGTCGCGAAGGCAGCGTGGACAAGCTCGACGCGTTCAAGGGACGCATCACCGTGGTCCCGGGAGCGACGAACGACCGCGAGGTCATCGAGCGCGCGGTCGCAGGCTGCGACGGCGTACTGACTGTGCTCGTCCCGATTGGCCGCGACAACTACTCGTCGGGAACGGCCCAGGCGGTGCTCGACCACGCACGTCCCGGCGCGCGCCTGGTCTTCTCATGCGGATGGCACATCACGCGCGACGGCAAGGACGTGTACCCATGGAAGGTCAAGGCCCTGGTGTTCGCCGGCAGGCTAGCGAAACTCGCAGGTCGTGTGGACCTCGACGACCAGGTGGAAGCTTGCCGGCGGATTTTCGACAGCGACACGCGTTCGACCGTCGTGCGCGGCAGCGACCCGGAAGAAGAGGGTGACAGTCAGGGCCTGCCGGTGTGGAGTCGACACGTGGGTGACCCGATCCTCCAGAGCAACATCACTCGCCGGGTGGACTTCGCCCTGTTCATGGTCGACGCCCTCACGAATGACAAACTCATCCATGAAGCCCCGGCGATCGTCGGCCGCCTCACACCCTCGGCGCTCGCGCACACCCCCACTGCTTCGAAACAGTGACCACATAGCACAGCCGCTCATCGGCAAGATCCTGGCACGACCCCGAGGAGGTACTGATCATGCAACATTCCCATCACCCCCACGCATCAACGCCGGCGCAGTTTCCGACCGACCCCACCGGGTTGCCTGAGGCGACTGAACCTCGACTGCTGGAGCTGGCCGATGGAGACGTACTGGACCTTGAGGTTGGTCCCGTGGCCAAGCCGCTCGGCGACACCACGGTGCGGATGCTGGGCTACAACGGTTCCATCCCCGGTCCCACCGTCAAGGTCCAGCAGGGCTCCGAGATCGTCGTCGACGTCACCAACCATGGTGACCTGGACACGACCGTGCACTGGCACGGGCTGCGGCTGGAGAACCGCTATGACGGGGTGCCCCACGAGACCCAGATGCCGATCCCGGTGGGTGGCCGCTTCACGTATCGCCTCCAGTTCCCCGACCCAGGCCTGTACTGGTACCACCCGCACATCCGCGAGGACTACACCCAGGAACTGGGCCTGTACGGCAACATCCTGGTGGTCCCGGCCGACCCGGGCTACTGGCCGCCGGCTAACAGCGAGGCCGTCCTGACGTTGGACGACCTGCTGCTCGAGGACGGCAAGATCGCACCGTTCAGCCCTTCCGAGACCACCCACACGGCGATGGGCCGGTTCGGCAACGTGCTGCTGATCGGAGGCGAGCTGGAAAGCTCGCTGAGCCCCAAGACCGGCGAGGTGCTGCGGCTGTGGCTGACCAACACCGCTAACACCCGGGTGTTCAATGTGCGGTTGCCGGGCGCGCGGATGAAGCTGGTCGGTGGGGACTCGGGCCGGGTCGAGCGCCAGGAGTTCGTGGAGGAGGTGCTGCTGGCGCCGTCGGAGCGGGCGGTGGTGGACGTGCTGTTCGACCAACCCGGCGAGCTGACGCTGGAACACCGCACCCCGGACCGGGCCTACCGGCTAGCCAGTGTGACGGTGAGCGAAGAGCCGGCAACCCCGGCGCCGGCAAGGGAGTTTGAGGTCCTGCGCCGGGCGGCGGAATTGGAGGCCGAGCGGCAGCAACTGGATGCGTCGTTGGCCGCTCCGCCCGACAAGATCCTCGCGCTGGTCGCGGAGATGGACGACCTGAGCGGCCCCGAGATGGGCGCGGGGATACTGGTATACGCCTGCCCGATGCATCCAGAGGTCACCAGCCAGGAGCCGGGCCGGTGCCCAAAATGCGGCATGAAGCTGCTGGCGACCACCGCGCCCCCGGCGACGGCCTACGCCTGCCCAATGCACCCGGAGGTCACCAGCCAGGACCCGGGCCGGTGCCCCAAATGCGGCATGAAACTGATCGCGACCACCGCGCCCGCGGCGACGGCCTACGCCTGCCCGATGCACCCGGAGGTCACCAGCCAGGAGCCGGGCCGGTGCCCCAAATGCGGCATGAAACTGATCGCGGCCAACCTCGTCACCCAGGCTGCCGGCCACGACCCCGCCATGATGGAACACGCCGACCACGACAACGCTGCCGGTGAAAAGGGGCATGACGCGGGCCACGGCGACCACCACGGCGAGGGCGATGCCCAAAGCGCAGCCGATGGGATTGAGTGGGAAGACGACATGGTGGAGGTCAACCGGCTGACCACCGCGGCCAACATGCGCTGGAAGTTCGTCGACCGCACCAGCGGCGCGGACGGTGCCGCCATCGACTGGCGGTTCACCGTGGGCGACCGGGTCAAGATCCGGCTGGTCAATGAGATGGACTCCGACCATCCCATGCACCACCCCTTCCACATCCACGGCGCCGGCCGATTCCTGGTGCTCGCCCGCGACGGGGTCACCGAGCCCAACCTGGTCTGGAAGGACACCGTGCTGGTCCGCAGGGGACAAACGGTCGACATCCTGTTCGACGTCACCAACCCGGGCCTGTGGATGGCGCACTGCCACATCGCCGAGCACATGCAAAGCGGCATGATGTTCAGCTTCACTGTGGCCCGCGACCGGGAGCAGGCCCGATGACTGCCGGGCCTGCGGGATCGCTGCTGGACGTGCTGGTGATCGGCGGTGGCCAGGCCGGCCTGGCCATGGGCTATCACCTGGCGCAGTCCGGGCGGTCGTTCCAGATCCTGGACGCCGGCGCCGAAATCGGTGAGATGTGGCGGTCCCGATGGGATTCGCTGCTGCTCTTCACATCAGGCCGGTATGACAACCTGCCGGGCCTGCCCTTCCCCGCTGCGCCGGAGACCTACCCGGCCAAGGACGACGTCGCGAACTACCTGCAGTTATACGCGGCAAAGTTCAAACTGCCGGTGCGGCTCAACATGAAGGTGACGTCGCTGACCAGAGGCGATGGCGGCTACCTCGTGAAGGCGGGTGGCGAGGTGCTGGCGGCCCGGCAGGTGGTGGTCGCCACCGGACCCTTCCAGGTGCCGTTCATCCCGCCGATCGCCCACGCGCTCGACCCCGGCGTGCACCAGATCCACAGCGCAAACTACCGGCACCCGCGAAGTGTCCCGCCGGGAAAGGTCCTGGTCGTCGGCGCCGCGAACTCCGGATGCCAGATCTCCCAGGAACTCTCGGCCACCCACCGGGTGGAGCTGTCCGTCGGCAAGCGGATCCCGGCGATCCCCCAGCGGCCGCTGGGCCGCGACATCTGGACCTGGGCGACCGCGCTGCGGCTGGACAAGGTGACTGCGGACTCGCGGCTAGGAAAGCGGCTGGCCGGACGGGACCAGGTGATCGGGCCCGGGCCGCGCCGCCTCGCCCGCCGCCACGGCATCCGGCTCCGGCCCCGGGCGGCGAGCGCGGCCGGACAGACCGTGACCTTCGCTGACGGTAGCGCCGCGGACTTCGACGCTGTGGTGTGGGCCACCGGGTACACGGTGGACCACTCGTGGATCGACATCCAAGAGGCGAAGGACGGCCAGGGGGACATCCTGCACCAACGGGGCGTGACGCCCGCGCCCGGCCTGTACATGCTCGGCCTCACCTGGCAGCACACCCGCGGCTCCGCCCTGCTCGGCTGGGTAGGGAGTGACGCGGCATTCCTGGCCGAGCAGATCGCCCGCCGGTGAACAGAGGAAGGAGCAGAAGCATTTCATCTGACGAGGTCAAGATGTGTGCAGGATCCGTTACGCCGGGCTACCGCCTGCTGGCCACGACCGCCGCAGCCGGCCGACCGCCGCCGCAAGGGACGCACCGGCCATGACACACACACCCAAGCAGATTCCCACGCCCATCCCGCAGCGGGAACATTCGATACGTGTGCCGGTTCTGTGGGGGCTGGCCTTCGGCGCCATCCAGGCCGCGTCGCCGCTCGCCCTCCGGTGGCTCGACCAGGCAACCGTCCAGGCTCTCCTGCTAGCCGCGATCGCGGCGGTCTACGTCGGGTTCGCAGTGGCAGACGGAAGACCCAGGGTGATTGCTGTCGAGTGCACCGTCGCGGGCGCGTTTGTCTTGCTTGCCGCCGCGGGTGTCACCGGATCGGCCTGGCTCCTCGTCCTTGGCTATACAGGCCATGGTCTCAAAGACTTCTGGCAGGAGCGCCGCCACTACGTGGCCAATACACGGTGGTGGCCGCCGTTTTGCGCCGCCATTGACTGGCTCGTCGCCGTGGTTCTCGTCATCGAGATCGTCGCGAGAGTCGAATTACATCACTAGCCCAGCGACGGGCCACGGCTGCCTGCCGGGCCTTGGCGGCGATGCCCAGCGCATCGTAGGCGGCGACGATTAGCCAGGGTCCACAACACGTGCGGCACGGGATATGCGCGGGATGATCCTTCACGGGAGACACCGGCGGCTGGGGCGGGGCGCGAACTCGACACGATGCAGATCAAGGATCGTCTCGAATCCCATCGCCCGGCAGTGTTTACGTCGGCACCGCTAGGCCGGCGGCGTAGCGGCTGAACGCCCACCGCAGATGAAGCCCGTAGATGACCAACGCGGTGATGACGCCACAGCTGGCGCCGATGGCGATCACGAGGCCAGCGCCGAGCAGAATAAGGGCGATGCCGATGCCGGCCAGGATGCTGTTGATGGCGGCAATCATGCCACCGGCGGTGAAGAGGAGGTTCAGCCAGCTTTGACTCATGCCCATAGCTCGGGTGACCGCGACCCTAGGATCCCCGATGGTGATGTCTGCGAAAAATGTAAGCCCGTCGGGAACTAGACTGCGGTAGTAGCTGCGTATTTGCTGAATCGCATACAGGTGCTTGAGATCCTCGATGCTGGCTGCGACCAACCGGATGAAGGTGAATTCGCCGAGAATCAACAGTGACGGGAGTACGGCGGCCGCAAACGGAACAAAGGCGGACCAGTCTCGGGCTACGAAGCCGAGGGCAATCAAAGTGCTGGACACTGTCGCCAAGTAGAGCGCCGCCCGTCCGGTAAGTTCGGCATTGAGTTGTCCTCTTGCACCCTGAAGCGCGAAATGGTCAGTCACGAGAGCGGTCATGAACGCCTGCTGCCGATCGTCGTCCATTATTCCTCCGTTCACCCATAAGGCCGGGTTACGCGGTCCAACTATTCAGCGCTGCCAGCCCGTGTAGCGGAGCGGCACGCGATCCGGAACCTCCCGGTTCGGTATGGTCAGCGACTCGCTTGCCGGGCGCACAGGCCCAGGAGGACGCCCATGAGGTGTCCCACGAGGCATGAGCACTCTGCGTCGCGGGCTCCCCGCGGTCGACGTGCTGCTCGACGCCATAACACGAAGGAAGCGAGCGCATGACCTCAGCCCTCCGGGAGAAGCGCGCGCCCTATGCCGGGCCTGGGTGGCTGGCGCTGGTTTCGATGACCTGGACCGTGCCAGTTGTCTCCGGATCGATTAGTGCGTGTCCCAGCAATGCCAGGGGCGTCAATCTCCTCAATGCTAAGGGATCAGACGAGTTGGCCGGCGGGGCCCAGAGCCTGCGAGTAGGCCTGGTCTTTCGCAAGACTGGCGGGCCTGATCACCGTACGAAACCAGCCGTGGGGCGCCCACCACCGGTGGGTGGGCGAGCAGCAGGCATAGCTTGAGCGGAGCATCCAAGTTGGGCGCCAACGGTTACACCAACCGGCACAGACATCGATGACGATGAGATTTGTGTGGACCAAAGCAGGGTCCCCAGCGACACGCCGCCGCTGCGGGCATAGGACGACGCCACCGGGCTTGCCGGGCCGTTGACCAGCAGATAACGTCAGCGCCGCGGACGACGAGCTACACCGTGGCAATGAGCCACGGGGGCGTGCTGGGCCTCCATCATCCGCTTCCTCGTGGCATCTGAAAGGGGACACACGATGGCAAGCCAGGAGCAGAAGATAGTCGCGTTCGTGCTCTACCCGGGCCTGACACTCCTCGACCTGGTCGGCCCGCTGCAGGTCTTCGCAAGCCTTCGGCGTTTCAGTGACCAGTACCACCCGGTGGTGGTGGCCGAGCGGATCGGGCCCATGCCCACCGACGGACCGCTCGCCGTGACCGCCGATGCGACCTTCGCCGACGTCGCCGATCCGACGGTCGTGATCGTGCCTGGCGGGGACGCGCCGACGATCAGGGCCATGGGCAACGAGACGATACGCGACTACCTCCGCCATGCCGCCGAGACGGCGCCGGTGATGGGATCCGTCTGCACCGGCGCCCTCGTCTTGGCCGCCGCCGGCCTGCTGGAGGGCCGCAATGCGACAACCCACTGGGCGTACCACACCCTGCTCGAACGCCTGGGCGCCACCTACCTGCCGGAGCGGTGGGTGGAGGACGGCAAGTTCATCACATCAGCCGGCGTATCCGCTGGTATCGACATGGCCCTGGCACTAGTCGCCCGGCTTACCGACCAAGCCACCGCCCGACTCGTCCAACTCGCCATCGAGTATGACCCACACCCACCGTTCGGCGGCATCGACTGGAACGAGGTCGACCGTCACGCCTACGAGCCGGTGCTCGGCCCCATGGTCAAGCGGGAACTGGCCGACCGGCCCGAGCTGCTGACCAGACTGAGCAGCTGATCGATTGTCCCCAGCGTCACCTGCACCGTGTCAACGTATGCGGATCAGGGCGAACGTCGTTTCGTTTCCCATTGGACCGCTCTAGGCTGATTCCCAGGAGCACAAGGGGACGGAAGGGGAAGTGATGGCAACCGTGGAGGATCCCGTATGCGGGATGCACATCGACTCGGCCGCAGCCGCGGCGAGCGAGGAGTACGAGGGGAAGACCTACTACTTCTGCTCCGAGGCATGCCACCAGCGGTTCGTGGCCACGCCAGAGCAGTTCGCTGTCTGAGCGGGCGGTCTGGTCGAGCTGGTCTGGGTTGCTTTGCTCGAGCTGGCGCCGACGGACAAGTCGATCAGTGCCAATCCCGCTCCCTCGCCCACTGACGCCCGCGCCCGACAGGGATCAAGGAAGCTGAACACGGAAACGTCAAGCATGTCCTGGGACAGCGATGTCAACCATCAGGTGGGATCGCTCAAGCCTGGCCCGCCATTGCCTAGGTTCAGATGATGGTTTACACGGTGGCTTCACTTGACGGGTAACAACAGTCAATCTTGCCGATCAGCTGGGTATGACCCAGTGTTGCCCGTCTCGTTTGCAGCTCCGGCTGAAGCCCGCCGTCCGGACAATCGCCATGCGGCTATGAGAGTGCGAGTGCGGTCGGACACGAGGCCGCCGATGTAAAGGCTGGGGCACTACTCGCGACGGGAGCGTCGGCTTGGGCTACGGCGCCGGCACATTGGAACGCGTCCACCTGCTGCTCGAGGACTGGCAGCACGCCGGGCAGCGACTGGCCGACACCGACGCCCGGATGCTGCGTGTCGTCGACCAACTGCAGCTGACCGCGCTGGCCACCTCGAATCCCGGGCAGCCCAATGGATGGTGGCTCCGGCTAAGGATCGTCTCGTGAGTCGGCGGGGTTTAACAACTGCGTCGCACTGGTCCTTGCCGGAACGCGGTTCGACGAGGGTGATCGTCACCGTCTTGACGGTGAGCTGGGGGTCGCCGCGTGATCACGAGGACGGCGATTCACAACTATTGACACTTCTCCCAGTTTGAGTGGACCATGGCGAAGTCTGATGCGGATGACCCGGTCCAGGAGGATCGTATGGTTCGTCGCCTGCTGGTTGGTCTGATGGCTGCCGGGCTGCTGCTTGCCGGGGGGCCTCCTGCCTTCGCCGAGCCGCCCGTTACCGAGACGATCCAGCACAAGAACCTGGTCGATACCTTCGTGGACGTCCTCCCCAGCTGCCAACCGGGTGGACCGCTTTACACCATCACGGTCACCATCAACAGCGTTGAGCACAGCACCACGTTTGCTGATGGCCGCATCCACGGAGGGGTCACCCAGACCGGCACCTTTGTCGCCGTGCCGCTTGCCGACCTGAGCCTGCCGACCTACACCGGTACGTTAGCTCTGCGCAATAGCTTCTTTATCCAGAACGGCCAAAACGTCAATAATACCTTCACCTACAGCGTGCACGGCACGGGCTCGGACGGCTCGACTTTCAATACCCACACCACGCTCCATTTCAACGTTCCGCCGACCGCTCCGATTAACGAGTTCTTCCGCTGCCATTAACCGCAGCCAACGGGCGCCAGCTATGCGCCGGTCTGGCGCAGCCTCGTGCAACTGAGGCTGTCGCACGAGTCTGTGGGAGGGCTGGCGGGCAATGGGGTCTCCCCGCGGGCCGGCCCGCCGGGCCCCCGCCGGTCAGGCGGGGGCTGCTTGCTGCAGCTTGAGGAGGTTGTGGACGGTGCACATCAGCCGCCATTCGCTCTGCACGGCCGGGAGCCCTCGTCGGGCGAATCGTCGGTATCCGCGGTTGCCTTTGATGTTGCCGAAGATGGGTTCGATGCTGGTTGATCGCTTGCGGTAGCGATCGGCGTGTTCGGGCTGTTCGAGCTTGTCTTCCATCGTCTTGCGCGCGATGGCTGGGGCGATGGCCTCGCCCCGGACGTGGGCGAGCATCGTGTTGACTCGACTGGCCGAAATGGTCAGTTCGTCACTGGCTGCGCGTTTCGATATCTCGCCACGGGCGAGGCGCTCGATGACCGGGATCCACTCCTCGGGTTCGGGTTCGGTGCTGCGAGTGATGCGTTGTCCCTCGGTCCCGAAGTAGCGCTTGGTCATGTCCCGCACCCAGGTGTAGGAGACGCCGAGGATCTCGCCGGCCTTGCGCTGTGAGAGCTGGCCCCGGTTGACCTTGGCCAGCACGGCCAGCTTGTCGCCGTCAGGCTTCTCGGCCTTGCGCCACGATGTCTTCCGGGTCGCGATCAACACCTCGGCACCGACCTCGATAGTTCCGTTGGCTGCCGTCCAGTACCCGGCATCAGCCACGAACGTGCCGATGCCGTCGGCGTGGCCGGCGTCGGCGAGGTTCTCGGTCACTGCGGTGGCCATCGGCACGAAGTGGGGCTGGTCGTTGCTGGTGACGGTGACCTCGGCCGCGAGCACGATCTGATCGACTGTCGCCGCGGCCTGGGCGTTGTAGCCCTGCAGCACGCCCTTGTTCGCCTGGGCGATGATCCGCGAGTGCGGGTCGGTCGTGTTCGCCCGCCGCGGCCGGCACGGCGTGAGCTGCAGGCCCTGGTCCGCCTCCGGGACGACCAGGTTCGCGCCCGCACCCCCGCCACCAACCAGTTGACGGCCACGCTGGACGCCCACTGGCCCGGTCCCAGGAACGTCTTCCGGTCGCTGGCCTCGGCGATCGCGCTCGACTTCCTCAGCGACTACCCCACGCCCCAGGCCGCCGCGCGCCTTGGTGAGGCCAGAATGGCTGCCTTCTGCCGGCGTCACTGCTACCGCGGCGGCAAGAGCGCCGCCGAGCTCCTCGACCGGCTGCGTCGCGCTCCGTCGGCTGCGGTGCGCCTTCCGCCGGCCACCCTCGCCGCCATGATCAGCGCTCAGGTCCAGCTCCTGCGCAACCTCCAGCAGACCATCGGCGAACTCGAAAGGATCCTCGCCGACCGGGTCCAGGCCTACCCGCGCAGCGAACTGCTCAGCGCTCTGCCCGGAGTGGGGACGGTCAACCTGGCCCAGATCCTGGCTGAGGTTGGACCGATCCTCGACCGGGTGGACAACGCGGAGCAGGCTGCCGCCGAGTGCGGTGCCGCGCCGGTCACCAAGGCCTCCGGCAAGACCAACGGGGTCTACTTTCGGTGGGCGGCCAACACCCGGGCTCGCAAGGCGATGACGTCGTTCGCGCACAACTCCCGACTGCAGTCACCCTGGGCCGCACGGCTCTACGCAGACGCGCGAGCCAGAGGCAAGCGGAACCCGCACGCCACTCGCATCGTCGCCCGCGGCTGGTTGCGCGTCATCTGGGCCTGCTGGCACACCGGCACCCCCTACGACCCGGCTCAGCATGCGGCTGCACAACCCCATACCGCCGCCTAGGGAGTTGACTCAGGGATCTGAAGCGGCGACTGTCCCGCCTCGTCTGCTGTCAATGACGTCGAAGCCGGGCAGGTCGTAGCAGGAGAGCGGCCCGGCCGGGTCGAACAGGCCGGCCAGGTTCACCGGAGGCTGCCCGGCCGCGATGAGCACCCGAGGTCTCCCGCGGAAGGATGCCGCACGTCGTAGAAGCCAAACGGAACGGCATTGCGGGCCAGCAGCCTCGATAGGCGGGATCTCGCTTCGGCTGGCGGTCGACTCGACAGCAGACCGCAACCGAACACTGCGATGACACTGCCGACCAGGGACCAGCACGATTTCGCCCGCCGCGCCCGCTCCCGAGCCCGCGGCACTGGCCAGCCTTCCGGCGTCATCGAACTCGGTTGGAGGGCGGACACGTCAGGCGGCCGCGGGGGCGGCTCGGCTTGGGGTGCGTGCCCGCCAGATGACCACGGCCAGTGCGCCGAGGCCGAAGACCACTGCGGCGAACCCGACCAGGCCACCAAGGATGGGGACCAGTGCCAGCACGCGCAGAATTCCCCAGCCGGCCAGGAAGGCCAAGATCCAGGCGATCGGCTCGCGCAGAAGCCTCCGGCCGACAATCCAGGCCGTCGCGCTGTACCCAATCGCATAGATGAGCCCCAGCGCGGCAAGGACACCGAGGCCGAGTGGGATCCCGACGATCGTCACCAGGGCGATGATGGCCAGAATGGGCAGACCGAAGAACGCGAGCAGCCCCCATCCGATCGATGGGCCGATCCCGGTCCGGCCCGCATCCACGATCCTGGGGGCACCCCGCCCGAGCAGCCACAGCAGCACCAACCCGACCACCAGCGTCGACACTGAAACGGCGAGCCACCAGGCCAGCCGGCCGACCCAGCCGAACCCCTCCCAGTCGAAGTTGGTCTGGATCCGTTGGGTTTCCCCGCCGATCGTCGCTCCCGACGCCACCACCGGCTCGCGCTGCGACACGACGTCGCCGGTCACGTTGGCGCCGTCGCGCAGTTCCACCCGACCGTTGAAGACGACCACGTCCCCGTCCACCTCGCCGGAGATGGTGACCGGGGCGTCAAAGGCGACCAGCGATCCGTTGACCGTGCCGTCCACGGCCGAGGAGCCGTGGAAGACGACCAGATCACCAACCTCCTCGCCCTCGGGTACGTCGGCTCGCCCCGACAAGACCACGAACTCCTCGTCGGCCCGACCGTCTTGCGCCCACGCAGGCGTCGCCAAACCGACCAACACCAGGGTGCAAAATCCCACGATGACGGCACGGCGCATATCAATCGCCTCCACTCTTCACCTTCATTCTCTACCCGGAGTCAACTCCGCCCAAGATGGCAGCACAAGGACGGCGGCCACGCCGGGGAACGCTTTGCGACTGACGACAATGGTGTCTGCAACGGACATGAGCATGCCCGTCAGTTTGTCCTCCAGCTGGGGATCATCTACCAGGAAGTCGATCCCGTCTCATGTGGCGTGTCTGAGGTAGCCCGCGGCGAGGAGGATGGCACGTCATTCACCAGCGCGACGGTCCGGATGAAGCGTCCGGATCTGGCTCCCTTCTGTGTCAAGACGCGGCTGGGAGGGTGCGCTTAGGCTTGGCTTTGGCGGGTCCGGGAAGTGACTTGTCCGAAGAGCCGGCAGTGGGCTGTGAGCCGGTCGCGCTGGAGACAGAGTCGTTGCCCTGGTGTCCTCCCGGACCCGTCCTGGTGTTCGCGAGGGCGTCGTTGAGCATCTGCTGGTAGACGATGTCGGAGAGTCGTCTCTTCACGCATCGCATGGCTTCCATCGGCGCCTTGCCGTCGGCCTTCTTGCGTTCGTAGTAGTCGCGGCCCTCGCTGGGGTTGCGGACCTGGACGCGGGCCATGATGTGCAAGACCCGGTTGATCTGCCGGTTCCCACCGCGAGACAGCCGATGGCGGACCTGGTGGCCGGAGGAGGCGTCGATGGGTGCGGTGCCGTTCCAGGACGCGAAGTGCGCCTTGTTGGGAAAGCGGGTGATGTCGCCAACCTCGACCAGCAGGCGAGCTGCTCCTGAGGGCCCGATGCCGTTGAGGTCCAGGAGCCCGGTGCCGGTCGTGGCGAGGAGTTCGGTGAGCTCCTTGTTGGCGGCCTTCCTGCGGGCGTGGATCCGCTCCAGGTCGCTGATCAGTTCCGCGGCGACGCGGCGACGGGTCTTTCCGGCGGCATCGCGGGGGCGGACCTTCGCGAGCAGCGCCTTGGCCTGGCGGGCCGAGAGGTCCTTCTTGGCCCCGCCCCGGGATCAGCTCAAGCAGCAGCTGGTGCAGCTGGGAGACCATCCGGGTGTGGTCCTCGCCCAACGAGCGGCGTCGGTCGACCAGGATCCGCAGCACCGCGAGCTGCTCGTCGTTGACCACCGGCCGCAATCCAGTCATGCGAGTGCCGACCAGGGGCACCGCACGGACCGCCGATCTGCCAGAGAATCTTCCACGGGCGTCGCGGGAGGCCACGCCTGTGAGAGTGCACCAGCGTGGCCAGGCCACGCTGGTGCACTCTCCCTTTCGCGTGCTGGCTGGCGCAAGTCAGGGGAGAAGGGAGCGTGCAAGGGTCCGGCAACAGCCAGCACCTACAACGCTTCCACCCGGCGCAGGAACCCGCGCAGATCCAGGAAGTGGGCGAGCGACTGCCGATGCTCTTCGCAGGCCACCCAGGTCTTCTCCCGCTCCGGCGCGTGGACCTTCGGATTGTTCCAGACCAGGACGTACGACGCCGGCGCCCGGCAGCCCCTCGCCGAGCAGACC
>Ga0214469_1000053_pt1 | contig 30086 bp, 14 predicted proteins | sample RVTome_10_FD_187340 | JGI IMG/M metagenome (GOLD analysis project Ga0214469, IMG submission 187340) | Soil microbial communities from uranium-contaminated site in the Upper Colorado River Basin, Wyoming, United States - RVT153D57 HiSeq ... | reverse complement strand
CCGTCACCTTGGTGGGCAGACTGACCCGGTAGTTGGGCTCGTCATGAAGCAGGGACAAGCCGGCAATCGACCCCCTGACGATCTCCATGGCCCTTTCGCTAGGCACGTAACCGAGCCACTCGAGAACTCCTTCTTGCTCAGCCGCGAGGAGCATGGCTCGGACGTCGCCGGATGCCGACCCCATGACGATGGTTCGGACCTCTCCGTCGGTATTGGCCGCCACAAGTCGAGCAGTCTCGGCCAACTCCGCGGCTCCGCGGGCCCAGGTCACGCTGCCCACATAAACCACACGCGGTTGGTCCGGCAAAGGCACCGACTCCGGCACTGGGTGCACGTTCGGCACGACGAGGTGCTGCTCGCGAAACCGATCTCCGTACGCGTACTCCGCAAGGATCAGGTGGACACGCCTTTCAGCCAGTCTCTCGATCCGCCCGACCAACCACCTCACGAATGGCCGCACAGCCGGAGGCAACCATGGCTTCAAGGTCACGGCTGCTGCGGTGTCCTCGTGGACATCCCACACCACCGGTGGGAGCGGGAGTCGGGGCAGGGTTAGCAGCAGCTCGGGGTCATGCAGCAGCAGCACATCGTGTTTGGATGCCTCGTGTCGAAGCATCGATCTGGCTGCTCGGAGTGCCCGAAGGCGACTCCGACCCGACGCCCGGGGAAGATCGAGATGTCGTATTCGAGGCTCGTCGGCAATCTCCAGGCCATACTCGGTGAACGGCGCGGCATATGTAACGTCCCAGCCTGCATCGAGAAGCGCGGGGATCTGGCGATACCGGATTCGTGAATCCAGCGGGTGATGGACGATCGTGGCTACAAGTGCGTGCACGCGGGTTCACTTCTTCTTCGCCGACTTTGGCTTGGGTGAATGTAGCAGCCGCGACGAGCCGCGCGATAGCCAGCTCCAGTCAGGTCCTGAGTCGTCAAGCTCCCACACGCCGCGGATGATAGTGGCCGACCCATGCACTGAGCAATCGCGCCTGCGATGGTACCCCACCGCGCAAGGAGCGAGCTCGTCCCATGTTGATGACTCAGCCAAAGGGCGAGCGGCCGCCTACGAATCAAGAGCATTGTCGATCTTGACGGTCACCCGGTCTGGATCCAACTGCTCGAGCGCGTGCATGTCATCAACCGTCAGAAGGTACTTCGGCGCTCTCTGGAGATTCCTGTCCAGCGTGAATCCTTGATCCGGAACTGGCCACGAGGGCCCATAGATCTGCTCGAGCACTTCCTCGGCGTTGCCTGGTACGCGCACGGTGTGGGCCCCGATGTAAGACTCACGCGGGTAGAAGAAACGAGCCTTGTCCGTGACCGGCTGGTAGCGCCATCCGAACGACAATTGCAGCGCTCCGGCCGCCGTGAACCAACCGAAGTTGATGTCTACATAGGCCTTGGCATCACGCGGTGATCTGACATACACGCTCCACGGTTCGACGCGCAGGCGATAATCACGGCGGAGCAGCAGGTGGCAGATGTCGATGAACTCCGCACGCACCTTGGCAGGCTCATGATGCTCAGATACGTAACCCATGTCGAAGCCGCCGATGTCATGGGCGATGAGATCATGCTCACGAATCGCCCCGAGGAGGTTGCCATAGAACGGAAAGGACGCGTATCCGTACGAATCGGCGAGCAGCGTGGCGACGTCGTCGTAGAGAGCCAGCGTTCGAGCGGTTGTGGCTGGGGTGCCTCGTTGTCGCAGCACGCCGAACTTGTTGAAGGTGTGATCACCGAGTTTTTTCCGAAGCTCTGTGAATCGCGAACCGTAGCCTGTCTGCACAATGCGCGACACGCCGTCACCGTCGATGGGCAACTTCTGGCCGGCGTACTCGACGGCGATGACATCGCCGTCCCCCAGATACGACCTCAGGTCCTGACAGTTCAGAGCAAAAGTCGCCGTATCGTCGGCACTTGTGCCGGGCCTCGCAGACGTGGACACCACTGAGACGCCATTGACCGTCAGTGATACGACGGGTGCGTCATCATGCTGCGGCACGATTCGTCCTTCGATCGGCCCGTCCAAGCCGTCGAGGAAGCCCAGCGATCTGACGATTCCCCGAGCCGCATTGTCCGGCTTCTGACCGTCCGCCGCGTTGGTCGGACCTGATGCCATCAAAGCGTGCCGCCAGTCGACCAGGGCCGCGCGATTCAGGTGGAACTCGTTCTGCAGTTGCGGCGTCGCACCGCACCGCCTGATGCCTCCCTCGGCGACGGCCGAGGCGGATGAGTGATCGCCCAATTCGCGGTAAGACCAGGCCACTCTCGCATAGGTGAGCGCTCTGCGTTGCCTTGTGCTGTCCTCGTCCTGCGTTGACCAGGCGTCGATGCAGTCTGCCCATTTGCGCCGCAGCGGAAGTAGCTCGATCAGCCGATTCTGCAGTGCCGCCTCGCCAGGATGCTGCTCCAGAGCGCTCCGCAGCGCCAGTTCCGCGCTATGGAGCATCCCGTGCTGCCGGTAGGCCTGTTCTATCTCGAGCCAAGTCGCCGAGTCGGCGCGAATGTCCGCAGCAAGTGGCGCTGGGGGTGTCGAGATGGGCGGACCTGATTCCCGCGCTCTGCGATATACACGGCTCAGTGCCTGGACGGGCCTGAGGCGCGACAAAGGCGGCCTTTGTACTAGTTCGACGACTCCGCCGTGCCTCAGCAGTGACCAGATGGGCCGAGTCAGGCGCCGCCGTGTACGCGAACTGACCCGGCTGATTTGTCGGGGTCGAAGGATCGACAGTGCCGCTCGTCCGTGCCTGCGGCTCACCCTGGGGTGCGACAACCAGGACAGCGCCTGATAGGTGCGAGCCCGGAGCGGGCGCCCGTCCTGTTCGTAGAATCTGCCGACCAGTCTGTGTTGATTGCTCACAATCTGTCGTGCCAAGCTCGACCCGTACCGCTCGTAGTACTGCTGGTGCTTGTCGCGCAGAACCCGGTTGGCCGACACCACTGATTCCGGGGAGCCGTTCGCGTACGACTTGATGTAGGTGAACACCGGGACGTGAGCTGGACTCGACACGACGTGGCCATCGTCACCAAGAAAGCGAACCAGGAAGTCGTAGTCCTGCCGTCTCAACAGCCGCTCGTCGAATCCACCCAAGCGTTGGAAGTGGCTCGCCCTACCCACGATGGCCTGCAGGTACGGGTAGAGCGTTCCGACAAGAGCGTTGTAGAGCTGATCACCCTCGACATCGGGAACTCGAATTCTGGCGGGTTGTCCTTCGCCAAGAACCCAGTGGACCGGCCCGGTGCACAGTAACGGTGTGTGCGGATCGCCCACCTCCGCGGACTGCAACGCGCGCATCTGGAGTTCAAGCTTCCGGGGGTGCCACATATCGCTGGAATCGCACCAAGCTAGGTACTCGTCTGGCGCAGCGAGCTCGACGATTCGGTTGCGGGCGAACGGGCGACCCTGGTTGCGAGCGTTGCGGACAACCAGGATATTGCTGTAGGTAGCAGCGAGCGATGCCAGTACCCCGGGCGTGTCGTCGGTGCTGCCGTCATCCACCACGATCAGGCGCACTGGCCCACCCCACGTCTGGCCGAGGACACTCGGAATACTGCGGCGCAGGCCGGCTGCGTCGTTGTAGACCGGCATGCCGACGCTGATAGGTGGGTGGTGGAGTGCCATCGCTCTCATTCGGGGAAGAACAAAGGGGGTGACCGGCATTGCGCCAGGCCCGTCAGATCGTATCCTGCGCCCATGTCATGGTTGCGCCTGGAGCATACGACCGGCGTTGGCCCTGTGTAGGCTGCCGCCCGCCCAATGTGTTACTGGTATGAACGTCTGGATTTCTGGACTCGAGGCTTGGGAGGAGATGCGTGAACCTCCGAGCCTTTGCGTCTCGTGCATTGCGGCGTTCGGGAGGAGTAACGTTTCCTCGTAAGCATGCTCAGCCGTTCGACGTGAACCTACCGGCCCCGCCAAGGGACCGGCGTGAGTTTATATGGGAGCTGCTTCGACCACATCTCACGGCTTACGACACACCACTCGCCCGCGAGGACTCACGTCCTGGCGCCGTAGTGGCCGCGCGCGTTGGCGATCTTGAGGCACTACGCCGCGGCCTAGTACGAGCCGCGGAAGTCCGAAACGATCTGGAGGTACACCTTCTCCGAGAGCACCGGATACTCAAAACCGTCCCTCTCCGTGCGCTCGAACCGGGGGACCTGGACTCCGCGCACTGGCTGAGGATCGGCACTCCGCACGAGATCAGTCACTATCGGATCGCGGCCGACGGCTATCTCACAATGCTGCTCGTTGACTGGGACAGTGAGCGATGCAGGATGCTCGCTCTGCACAGCCGCGCCGAGCGGGTGGATTGGACCGAGCTCTTTCTGGGTGAAGAACCGGCGGATACCGTGCGGATCGGCCGCACGCGCGTAAACACTCCGATTGACGTGGTCTACACGTGGGTGGACTCGGCGGATGCAAGGTGGCGCGCCGATCACGAGAGACACAGTCGCAGCCATGTGGCGCACAATCACAGCGCCGACAACGAGGAGCGATACGTCGATCGCGACGAGCTTCGCTACTCACTTCGTTCGGTGTGGATGTTCATGCCGTTCGTTCGCCACATATACATCGTCACTGCCGATCAGCGGCCGACCTGGCTGGCAGATCATCCGCAGATCTCGATGATCTCCCATCGGGAGATCTTTCCCGATGGCGGCGTGTTACCGACTTTCAACTCCCATGCCATCGAAGCCTGTCTACACAGGATCGACGGCTTGTCCGAGGACTTCGTGTACTTCAACGACGATGTCTTCCTCGGACGAGAGGTCACCGAGTCGGACTTTTTCACCATCGCCGGGCAAGCGAAGGTTCGGTTGTCTCCGTCGGCGTACATCTATCGTGGCGAGCCTGTCCCGAGTGCCATCCCGACTGACTGGGCGGGCCACAACTCGGTTAGCTTGATCGAAAGGGATTTCGGCCTGACTATCGATCGTCGCCTCCAGCACGTGCCGCTTCCGCTGAAGGTAAGTGTGCTCGCCGAGATAGAGCAGAAGTACGAAACCGAGGTGAGTCGCACCCGCGCTGCCCGGTTCCGGTCGACCACGGACCTTGCGATACCCAGCATGTTCGGCCAGTACTACGCGATCGCAACGCACCGCGGGGTGGAGTGGCCGCACAGCGCGGACGACTACGTATATGTCAATACGGGTCGGTCGGCCTCAGCCCGTCAGTACTCCGCCATCATGGCCAGGCGACCCAAATTCTTCTGCCTCAATGTGACCCGTTACGACGAGATCGCCCTTGAAGAGCAGGTACGGCAAGTCGGATCATTCCTTCGCGAGGTCTACCCGGTGCCTGCGCCCTGGGAGCTGACCTAGACACAGGCGAACCCCGGGGGCGGGAGCTTGGTCGCTCGACCGGGAACCATGTGCGCTACCAGTCAGGAACGCTGAAGCCATCGTTGGGCTGCCCGGTGTAGGCCGCGCGCTGATCGCTTGACAAATCGCACTGACCGTTGCCGGCTTGCGTTGACACCACGTCGTTCCGCGCTGTGCGCTGGGCCCGGTTGGACCGCTATAACGCGCCGTGGCGGCCGCTGGGCTACGTCTTTGCAAAGCGCCAGCCAGCTGCGGGCGAACCGATCTGGAGAGAACTCAGCGGCAGTACGTACGGCCTCGTTCGAAAGGCGGTTTCTCAGCATCGGATCAGTTAAGATCCGGATGACGGAGCGGGCAGCCGATTCTACGTCCCCAAATTCGTGAAGGTAGCCATTCACGTCATCGCGAACAACTTCCTGAGGGCCGTAGTTGCAGTCATACACCACGACTGGAACCCCACGAGAGAATGATTCAAGTAGAACCTGGCTGAATCCTTCGGATTGGGACGTAATCAGGGTAACGGCCGCGTCGTCGTAGATATCGCTGGGATCCGCTGCAAATCCCGCGAAGACGACCTGCTCTGTCAGCTCCAGCTCCCTAACAAGCTGTTCGATGTGTCTTTGCTCTTTGTCGTCATACCCGAAGCCGAAGGCGACGAGGCGAGCTTCGGGCACTTTCTCGACGACCGCATGCATGGCCTTTATCGCCTCGTCCACCCGCTTCTTCGGGTGTAATCGCGAGACCAGCAGTACTTTTGTGTAGTCGACCGACTTCGTGGCCGACACAATGGGCGGGGCGTATTGCGGAATGGCAGCTATGGGAACGTCGGGACTACGCTCCGCCACAAGGTCGCTACGCTGCTGGTCAGTCCACACCACGATCTGGTCCCAGTTCTCGACGGTGTCCAGCAGGGCCCGCCAATTTCGAGTAATGGAGGAGCCACGTGTATAAGGCGCCGCGTGGTGATTGGAGTGGCCAACTGCTATACGGCGCAGGTTGGGGTGTGGGACCAGGGAGATGATGGCATCGAGATTAAGATCAGGCAGGTTGTTCAAGTTCTCTCGAAACTCCGAGAAAATGATCGGAGCATCGGCATCGGCGACCGCCTTGGCAAAGGCCTTGACGTATACGTGGCCTATCGATCCACTGAGGTAGAGCTCCTCATCGCGGAGGTAGACGCGCGTCCATTTGGCCGAACCGGCAGCGTGGTGAATGGTGAGGAACGGCCGGCCGTTGCGGCCGATCACTTGTTCAGAGCCGACCTTTCCTGTCGGGGTGAACTCACGAACTCTGGCCAGCTGTCCGTGGGGCTTGTATTCATCACGGCGGGTGCGGACTGCGGCCGGCGAATAGTGGTCAATGAACTGCGGCCGTCCGGCGTAGTCGTAGCGAACGACAGCCCGAAGGACGCCGTCACGAACGATCTGAGTATTCGAGCCGGCCGAGATGCGGCGTCCACGTGGAAGGGACGGCCTCGCGGGACGTGTGAAGTTCGACGTGTCGAGTAGGCGGAGTACGCTCCTCACCTTGACATCGGGATGGAGGTGACCGGAGTTTCGCAGGCTCGCTACGTCCTGATCAAGCCAGGGCTGGGTACTGAGAACTTCGAGCCAGACGTCACCGACCTGGTGGGACTCGGCTAACGCGTTGGCGCGTCGCATCACGGCGTTGACAAGGCCTCCCCGCTTGCGAGCAAGGGAGTTGACGGTCAAGTGGACCGAGCCGGCCTGTCTCAAGGTAGGAAGTCCTCTCGCGTGGCGTCGGGCACCTCCCATGGCGCCGCCACAGGGAATGCCGAAGACAGGAAGTCACGGACATTCCTGGCCTGCGTTCCTAGGTCAAGCTCGGTATATTTTGTAACATTCAGGCAGAAGAAGGTCGGCCGTTTTCTCAGGATTGCTTGAAACCGATCTTGTGAGTTGGCTCTACCAGTATCGAGGTAGATATATTCGTTTGGGATATTAGGCCACTCAACGGCACGCAGCGTCGCGATCGAGTAATACTGAGCGAACATGCTAGGCACCGCGAGGTCGGTAGTTGACCGGAATCGCGACGCTCGAGTTCCATCGATGGCGTCCGGATACCTTTCTTCGATCTCGGCGAGCACACTTCGTTTGAGTGGCAATGGCACATGCTTGACACGCCGATCGAAGCTTAGGCTGAAGTCACGCTCGATCAGGCGAAGGGAATTGTAGGCGGCCCAGTCTGTCGGGATGGCGGAGGGCCGTGGTCGCCCAGAGTAGATGTATTGCGAAGGCGAGAGTCGCACCTTGGACAGCCCTTTGGTAGTAAAGAAAGTTGAAACGTCCACCTCGCGGCCAAGGAAGACGTCGTCGTTGAAGTACAGAAAGTTCTCCGAGAGTCCTGGAACGCGATGCAGGCACGCTTCAATCGCATGCGAGTTGAAAGTTGGTAGGTAGGAAGTGTCCGGAAAAATTTGCCCGTGGGATACTAATGTCACCCGAGGATGGTCCGCAAGCCATTCTGGTCGTTGATTGGCCGTGACGATGTAGATGTTCCGCACGAACGGAGCGAACATCCATATCGTGCGGAGCGAGTGACGCAACTCTTCTCGATCGACATATCGCTCTAAATTGTTTGCACTGACATTCTGTGCGATATGTCCATTGCTGTACTGGGAGTACTGCTCGAGCCATCTCGGATCCTCGGAGTCGACCCAGGTGTAGACGACGTCTACGGGCGCAGCAACGTGTGAAGCAACGGAGCCGACGATGGGTACGGGGATGGCGCCGGTGTCGCCCGGCCTTTCGGGCTGATCGAACAGTTCCGACCAGTCCACTCGCCGGGCACTGCTGTCGCGAGCGAGGTAGCGCTTTCGCTCAGAATCGTAATCGACGAGAAGAATGGTGAGGCATCCGTCCAGCTGAAGTGGAAATCCTTCAATCGGCTCGGACGTGCCGAGCAGCAGCGACTTGGCATCAGCGAGATGTGGCAGTGTCAGCTCACTGACCGGCACGGTTCGGACCGTTCGAGTATCGCTGCGGACATGAACCTCCAGGCCAGCCCGTGACTCGCCGAGCGAGGTCAATGCGCTGTAGAGCTTCGGCAAGTCCTGTACTAGTACTGCTGCCGCCGCACCGTCGCCGCTATGGTCGCGGGTAGCTGACACTGAGTTTTCTTCGAGGTGAGGCGCAAGCGCTGCCCAGATGGTTTCCCGGAGCTGATGCGGCGGCATTGGCGGTCGAGCGGTAATTCGCAGTTGGGATTGCCGCGCTGGCCGCAGCCGATTCACCAACGAGCGCAGGGTCGGCGACTTGGCCAGCCGAACCCGAAGTCGGCGACGGACCGACCGAATTCTCTCGCGCTGGCGTGACGCACCGGCAACCACTGATTCCGGCTCCGACTGGCGGGCAAGCCGTACCCGCAACTGGCGGTTCAGTTCGATGTAACGCTTCGTGGCCGATCGCACTTGGAGTACAGAGAACTCGGCCGCCTCGCCGTTCTCGAGCAAATCGCCGATCGCCGAAGCACAGGCTGCGCCGGCCGTGCCCGGATTGACGAACAGTCTGGCGACAAGCTCGGTTCTCTGGGGCCCATCAACAAGGTCTTGAGCTGTGCTGAAGCTGTCGAGGAGGTCGTCCTCGCCAGACCAGGTCGTGGCCACGCCACCGAGCAAGGAGCGGCTCACGTCGGCATCCGACAAGCGTGCGTAGTCTTTCACCGAAGGGTCCGCTATTCCGGCAAGAACCACTGGCAGGCCAGCATAGATCGCATCGAACGCCGAGCCCGAGAAGTCCGTGAGCACGCCGTCGTGCTGCTGAAAAAGCCTCACCGGATCGGCGTCGGAATGGACAAGATTCACGTTACTGGGCAGAGCGACCTGGCCACGAGGCTCTGCGTGATGCAATTTGAGGGTGAAGTCCGCGTCGATATCGCCGAGGCGAGGCAACACGGTATTGAGTGACGACAAGTCACCGTAGGTCGGCATGTAAAGAAATCGAGGACGCGAACCGACGCTCGGATCCCGGTCCCGGTCGGGACGTCCGTTGACGAAGTACTGGTCGAGGAGCGGGTTGCCTACGGCCAGCGCACTACAGAATCCCTTCACCTTGTCTACCGAATAGGGCCCGTACATCAAGTTCAAATGAGCATGCGCTCGCCACACGCCATACTGGTACGCTTCTTTCGCCAGACTATACTGCTGAGCCACCACGAACGACTTCTCGAAGAACTCCAGCGGCAAGATCGGTGTCTGACAAACAATGACAGAGAATCGACCGTCAAGACTTGAAAAATGCTGCCTCGACGTGCGTTCGATTGCCGCATGTGGAATAAGTTCGAGAATCAGCTCATCCGTTAAGCCGAAGTCCACATCGCGATGCTCGACCACCGCGGTCACATCCGTCATATGAGTGGCTATCGCGCGATAATGGAACAACTGATACGGACTGGTTACCAAAAAAGCGATGGACACAGCTTAAACCCCGGTGTTTCTGAATACACTTCCCGTACTGGCTCGTACGCTGATATGAAATCTCCAATTATGAGGCACCTGTTCGCAGTCGATGTCGGCGAACCACCTTGAACGACCTCTCAGTAACATGAGCCGGATCAATCGTTGCTGACCGGCCCATTGGGAGCCACACCATCTTAGCGGATCGATTGCTACCAGGTCCCGGTCCGCTCCCAAGTCACGACTTAACTCGAAGTAGCTCGTATGGCAGGCGAACCAGTGCACCCGCGGGCGCTACGTTTGCCAAACCGAGACCTTGGTCGAGCACCGTGGGCAGCAATCTCACGCACCTGACCTGACTGACACGTACGCCTACATCATCCGTGCTGCGGCGCTGCGTAGTCGCGAAATGCGACAATGCGGCAAAGGTGTGGATCTTCGGCCCCGTGTGGCGAGAGACCAGTGCCAGCGTAGTGGTATTTGATGTCGAAGCCCCACTGCCTGCGTAGTTGTCCAGCGAGACTATCGTGATCGATGTACCGCCGATAGTGATCATTATGGGCCTTGGCCAGGTGGCGATCCTCCAGCGTGCGAAACTCTGCGCAGAGGTAGAAGTCCCTGTCTATGCGGCTCGTGATGGCGTCTAAGAGACCATCCTGAACCGACTTATCGATGGCGTGCAGGAAGAACCTAAGATAGACGACTAGTGGTTCCCTGCCCGCTGCCGATCGAAGGCTTCGCGTGACAAAGGACTGGACGGCTTCGCCGTCGCGCACGTCAACCGTCGCAAAGCTCGCCGACTGCGCAAATTCAGCCGTAGAAGCACCCTGGGCCTTCGAGATCGCCGGCGCCGATCGGTCACAGCAGAAGGTTGTCCAACCGTGGCGTGCAAAGAAGACGCCGTCAACACCATCACCACAGCCAAATTCTAGGAGCGCACCAGGTGCCGCGAAGTACTCATGGACGAACTCGGCGAACCGTGACGGCCGCTTCGACGAGTGCCCACGATAGAAGTCATTCCAGTAGATCTCAGTCTGATCGTCTCTCGTGAGTTGGGCACGCGGATCGACAGTGCGAGTAGCGCGCTCGTGCGAAAAGCCGGAGTCAGGTTGGCTCCAGCCCTCGCCGTACAGTTGTGTAAGGATCTGTTCGGCGTTCAGTGGAACCGGTACGGCGAAGTTTCCCAGCTTCTCGTCTCTGAACTCGAAGAACTCAGCTGACTTCTTAGCTTGTGGACCGTGGTATGCGTAGGAGACCTCGAAATAGTCCTGCGAGTTGAACCATGAGTAGAACAGGTCGATCTTTCCTGGCTGACCAGGAAACCGGACCCAGGCATGCGATCTGAGCGCTCGGATTGAAAAGCCACGAGATATCAAGTATTTGCAGACGTCCTTGAATTCCTCACGAACCCGGTCGGGGTCGGTGTGGGATGAAATGTAGATTGTGTCGAAGTCGTTGTCGTGCCGGATGAAATCCTGCTCACGCACGGCGCCAAGCATGGTGCCGTAAAATGGAAAGACGGCGATGTCCATCCCGTCGGCAAGCTCACGTTGGAGCCGCACATACAAATCTAACGTCTCTTCTTGCCAATCGTGGTCCTCGAGAATCGTTGGCTTGAGCAGCCCGTACTTGTTGATCACATGATTGGCGCGGATCTTTTTCAGGAGTTCTCCAAACCGACTTCTGTCTCCGGTGAACTGGTGTTGTGTCTCTCCATGGATGATCGGCAGAGGAGTACCTGAATGCTCGATGGTGAGCACGTCGCCAGTGCCAGTGTAGTCCCAGACATCCTTGAGGATTCGCGAGAACAGACGATAGGCGTGGCCGTCTGGCAGGGTAGTCTCCAGGTCCGCTCTAGCGTCGGCGACGGTTTCCCCGTTCACCTTGAACTCGATGCGAGTGTCGTGGGACGAGGCGGGCACCCATCCGGTGACGAAGTGACTTAGGATCGGAGCGACCATTCCGCTCGCGAGCCTTGGTGTCGTCTCGAGGGGCCATCGACGTTCGGGATCAGCCGAGTAGAATCCCCACTCGGCAGCGCGCTTTCGGGTCCCGTCGAGTTTCTTGAGCCAAGTCTGGTTGCCCGGGTCGAGGGTGCGGGCGTGGTCCAGAGCATCGGCTGCGGCACGCCAGTCGCCGGCGAGCCGGCATTCCTTTGCGAGCCGACCCAAGAGTCGGGCAAGTCGCGCGGACCCCAGTTCAAGGGATATCTCCGGTGTTAGGTGTTCATAGAAGGACGATCGATCCCCGGCCGCTGCAGCCGCTTTGAGGAGACTGAGTCGCCAACGAGAGCGTTCGGGGATCAGGGATAGGGCCTCGGCGAAATACTGGACGGCATCGTCAGGCGCAGACTGAGAGCGAAAAGCAATTGTGCCCAAGGCCGCGAGCGCTGTGGCCCGTTGCCTAGCGCTGTGACTGCTGCGGGCAAGGAGGTCTCGGCACAGTTGATCATCGAGTGGATGCTCACCGTTCGTATTAGTGATTCGTCTGACTGCCTCGTTGAGTGCCAGCTGTGAGACCTGGGGGCCGAACCGGGTGCGATCGGCAACCGAGATCAGGGTCAGGATAGATCGGCTACTCAGCTTGGGGAGCGTGGCCAACAAGACGGCCTTCGCTCGGCTTCGTGCTGCACTGCCTTGACGGGTACGTTCGCTTGGCACTTTGACTCTCACAATCAGCCGGATACGTTGAGCGCTGCTGTCATAGACGTACGGATCTGATGCGACGGCTGCCATAGGCATCCGATGGCGTGCAATACCAGTGGCAGCCTCCCGGGAATGGTGTTGAGTTGACCAACTTCAGGGTCAGGGTACATTGGACAGGGCGAGAATGAGGTGAAGCGTGGCCTCGTCAAGGAGATAGGGGTTGTTGCCGAGGCGTTCGACGTTGACCGTGCGGACGAAATGTTCGCGGTCCGTCGCTGACGACGCAATGTTGCTGATCGAGGATGAGAGTCCGATCGTCTGCATAAGTTGATTGAAGGCAATGCGGCCTTCGGAGCCATTCGCCGCCTTGAGGAATTGAAGGATCTCGCTCATGACCATTTGGTGGCGCGTTGGATCGACATCAGGGTGGAGGGACCCTGTCACGGCATCCGCGTGGAGTTCAAGGAACTGGCCCAGGGTAAGTGCCACAGCATGGCCGTGACTGAGCCCATAGTTCTTGGTTATTCCGTACGAGAGCGCGTGTGCCGCAGTGGTCCTGGATATGTCGATGGCACGGCCGGCAAAATGGCTGCCTATGCACATGGCGCGGGCGGATTCGGGATCAGGTTCGTTGACGAATGACTCGATCGCCGGCATGAGCGCACGAAGCGCCGTTCGGGCGAAGTGCCTACTGCGGTCGGTTGCGCTAACCGCCCACAGACTCTCGATGGCTTGGCAGACGGCGTCGATGCCAGACGTCGCCCGCTGATACGGCGATCCCGATACCGCCAGCGTCGGGTCAAGGGTGATGACGTCCGGCCGCATTGCGTCGCCGCCGACCGAGTACTTCTCGTGGCCGATGTATACGACCGCGAAGTGGGTTGCCTCAGCACCTGAGCCGCTCGTTGTCGGCACGAGGACGAGGCGTTCCTGTCGGGTTGCGGTGTTGACGCCCGACCGGATGCTGTCGAGAACTCTGTCGTGGGGGACGTCCCGGAAGCCGCAGAGTAGCTTCGCCATATCCAAGGCGCTGCCGCCACCTACACCGATCACGACATCCGGCTCGAACTCACGCATGATGCCGAGGCCGTTCCGGAGGTCGGCGGAGTCGGTGTTGGCAGCAAAATCACTCCACCGGTGGACCTTCGCAGACGACTCCAGGTCTGGCAGCATGGCCGCCGCGCCGGACGCGTCGAACGACCTGCGGCCGCATACCAGCAGAACGCGTTGTGCCCCCAGTGCCTTTAGGTGCCCCGGCACTCGGAGCACCGAACGATCCCCATAGGCGACGATGGGTGCTGCGGCGCTGACGCGACGGTCTCGCTCAAGCTCGGGCACCGAGTTCGCTGACACTGAAACCCCTACTGGAGTGCGGTCATGAATGCGCGCTTGCTTTCAGCAGGCGTGCAGGTTGGACGGCCAATGCCAGGCCGATTGCCGGGCCGGACCCTGAGCTCGAGCAACGCGGGGCCACCGTGTCGGCGTAGGGCTGCGACCGCGTCCGAGGTCGTTGCCAGGTCCACGGTAGAAGACGCGTATCGGTATCCCAACGCGCGGGCGGTAGCGGCCACGTCTACCACACTCACCGACGTCGGCTGACCACCGACGCTGTCGTGCACGCCGTTGTTGAAGACGACGTGAAAGTAGTTCGACGGAGCATGGTCGGCGATCACGGCAATGCCACCAAGATGCATGAGCAGCGCACCGTCGCCATCGAAACACCAGACCTCACGCTCGCTCTCCTGCAGGGCGATGCCAAGGGCGATCGAGCTTGCGTGCCCCATGCCGCCCACGGTGAGGAAGTCTCGTTCGCCCGACTGGCCGGTCCGTTGGCGATGCTCGAACAGTTCGCGGCTCAACATTCCGGTCGTCGAAACGATGATGGCCCCCGAACCAACTGCGTCTGCCATCGAGATAAGCGCGTCCTCGCGGCTGGCCAGTCCCCCGGCAGACGCCGGCGCCAACGATACGTTTGCGTCGCCGAAGGTGCCCTTCTCGACCAATATCACGTACGGGCTGCTTCGGTCGATGGCGACTTTGACCGCCTCGGACATGGTCGTCTCAGCCGCACCAGGATCGTGCGGCAAAACGGACCATGGCACCTCGATGGCGTCCAGCAAGGCCTCCATCACCCGGCCCTGCTTGACATGTTGCGGTTCGTCCTTGACACCCGGCTGTCCCCGCCATCCGACGATTACCAGCATCGGTGTGCCGTACACATCAGCGTCGGCCAGCGATAGCAGCGGGTTGATCGTGTTGCCGATGCCGGAGTTTTGAAGGTAGACCACAGCCGGCGAGCCCGTGCGAAGGTAGTGGCCCATGGCGATGGCCACCGCACCACCTTCGTTGGCGGCGATCACGTGCTGCTCGCGCGGAAGAACGGCCATGATGTGCGAACCCAGCTGTTTGAGCAGGCTGTCTGGAACGCCGGTGTACATCGTGACGCCCTGCTCGCGCAGATAACCGACGAAACGTACTGGATCGATCATCAGCTGGCATTCTCCGGGATTATGGCTAGCGCATCCTTGATCGGCGCAAGCATCGGCTCGGCTTCGTGCGCCCGCCCGTGTCGCAGGACCGTCTCAGCGACTTTGCGCATCTGTGGATAGGCGGCCCGAAGCATGTGATTCGCGTAGATGACGATGCTGACGCCTCTGTCGGCGAGTTCGGCTTCAGTCACTGTGTTGTAGCTCGTCGGGACGGCCACGATCGGAACCTGGCGTTCGAACTTGGCGGCCCGGTCGCAGAACTCGAACACCTCGTCCGGCGTCTTCTGACGGCTGTGGATCATGATCCCGTCGGCACCGGCGTCGATGTAGGCCTCGGCGCGTTCGGCAGCGTCGTCGACTCCCTTGTCCAGGATGAGGCTCTCGATCCGCGCGATGATCATGAAATCATCCGTTATCTGAGCCTTTTTGCCGACCTTGAGCCGGTAGCAGAACTCCTCGATGGAGGACTGGGTCTGGGCCACGTCCGTGCCGAACAGGGAGTTTCGCTTCAAACCTTCCTTGTCCTCGATGATCACGGCGGAGACGCCGAGTCGCTCGAGGGAGCGCACGGTGAAGGTGAAGTGCTCTGGTTTGCCACCGGTGTCACCGTCGAACACGAGCGGCTTGGTCGTGACCTCGAACAGCTCGTTGACGCTCTTCAGCCGGTCGGAGATGTCAACCGCCTCGGTGTCGGGCTTGCCGCGAGCGGTGGAATCGGTGAGCGAGCTGGACCACATGCCATCGAACTCGTGCTTGCGGCCGTCGACCTCAACGCTGGTGTTCTCAACAATGAGCCCAGTCAGACCGCTATGAGCCTCCATGAGCCGGACTATCGGCTTGTGTTCGATGAGCCTGCGGAGGCGTGAGAGCCGCACGCTCGGGGTGGTACCCACCTCGCGGAGCGAGGCATTGAGCTGTGTCGACGAGATCCCCTTCGTGTACTCGACCTCGACGAGTTGACCACCCCACTCGGCCAGCGCGTCGATAACCCGCTGCCTGGTCTGCCTCTGCACGCCCGTGCGCCAGTCGTCACCGTGTACGACGTAGTCAGGCTTGAGTTGCCGAAGATTAGGCACATAGTCAAGCGTCTCTTGCGACACGACTGCGACCACACCCTTGAGGTTCTCGACCACGGCGCGTCGCTGTTCGTATGTCATGTGCGGGAGCCGCTTGTAGCTCGCGATCGCTGCGTCGGTGAGCAGTCCGATCGTGACGTCGCCCAGTTCGGCCGCGTGCTTGAGGATATTGATATGGCCGGGGTGGATGAGGTCTGCACTCATCCCGACGTACACGGTGGGTCTCAACTCATTCTCCTTGTGGGCATTGGCAGCGCCGATCAGACGCGCCACGTCGCTGGAACCTCGGCTGCCCCGGCATCGGCGCAGGGATCAGCCAGCGCGGGCCAGCATATGTCCTGCACGCGAGAGTAGTCCAAGCAGGGTTCATGCCTCGTTCATGCTCTGGTCACCGCCTGACCATCGCCGGTGTGAAGGAGAACTGCGCTCAGTAGCAGCCGGTACGGCCGCGATTGGGAGCAGCTTCTTGCCGGTAATGGGAGCGGCAACGGTAGCTGATCCTGGTCGCAGGAGTCATCGAAGCGGAGCCGAGTCGACGTCACTGACCTCGATCATTCGTTGGATAGCCAACTTGTAGGTGTTCAGATATCGAGCGCTGCTGAACTTGAGGTTGGTATAGCGGAGAAAGAATGTGGCCCATGCCGCCAGCCGGACATCTTCGAGGCTGACTGATCGATCGTAAGCGCGCATCCGGCCTACGTACGCCGCCAGAAGCGCGTCCACGTGAACGGGATCGGTGATGGCCTCGCCGGACCAACGCATGAGCGTATGCAGATCAGTACCAACCGGACCGCCGGCGGCGAGACCGAAGTCGGCGAGAGTCAGGACACCGTCTGTGTATGTCGAGTTGCCGGGCGAGACGTCGTTGTGGCACAAGCACCAGGGGAGGCGCGTGAGAGCTACGCATGATGCCCGCCATGCGGCGTGTGCCTGATTCCACGATTCGCGCAATGCATGTGCATCGTCGCCGGTGATGCCAAGCCTTGTCTGAAGATCGGAATGGGTAGGGCGTACCGCATCGAAGCGCTGCCCTCGCGGCGCCGGTGGCCCCGGCTTGCTCATATTGTGGGCGTTGAAGTCGGCCACCGCCGCAGCAATCGTCTTCAAGTTCGAACGAAACTCGCGCTGAAGGCTTCTCTTGTCTCTGTCAAGGGCCGACACGTACGGGAAGTACAGCACAGATGCCGAATCGCCCATGTACAAATCGACTGGTCTGACCGCGTTGTACGTCCCGCCGCTCAAGATCGGATTTGGCCACGTGCTCTCGCGCCAGAACAAGAGTTCGGCGGAGTCATTGAGCACCGCCTTCTCAACCAGTCTGGTGGCCGACTCGCCCTCACGCCCAAGATCGATGCGGTTGAGGAATGGCGAACTCTTGCCGGGTGGCATCGAGGTGCGGACGATCGTCGGCGTCCCACTCTGGGTCTCACCACCGAAGCCGCCGATAAGCCGGCCGTTCAACAACTGAAGCGTCGCGGCAGAGTTCAGATCGGCCTGGCGCGGCCGCAGCTTCCGCCGTCGAAACAACACAGAGGCTGCCCGGCGTAGTCGGTTCCTTGCGGTGTGCAACACCGGCTATTCCAGCGAAGGTGTACAGACGAGCGCAGCGCTGAACCGAGACGGTGTCACCTTGATGCTGTAGGAGGGACCTTGGGTCACAATCCAACTCCAGCACGTGTCACGGACTAGGCTGCCACACCGACCGGCGCGGCCAGTCTACGCCAAGGGTCGGTCGTTGGTCGGCCGGCTTAGGATGTTCTCCGATCTTACTTGGCCGGCAGTTCAAGTCGTCGCGACCCGGCCGACTATTGGAACGGAAACTGCGTCCAGTTCGGGTCGATCCACCGCGGATATGTTGGATCGATTCCTCGCGCTACAGAGGAGTAGCGGATGTACTGGCTGCCTTTGAAGAAGTAGATCTGACCAGTGTCCCGGCGGGTCAGCGCCGCGTCGATGCCCTGGTTAAAGGAGTCTGGCAGCCCGGGCCAGTTGCCGGTGATGGGGCGTGGGTAGCCGGCGTCGATGCCGCGTGCGACGCTGGAGTAGCGGATGTACTGGCTGCCTTTGAAGAAGTAGATCTTCCCGTTCGACTCACGAACGAACGCCGCATCGATGCCTTGCTGGAAAGTCGATGGTAGTCCTGGCCAGTTGCCGGCGATCGCCTTTGGATAGAACGCATCTGCGCCGCTTCCGATCCGGGAAACGCGGACATAACTGTTTCCGCTGAACAGGTAGACCTTCCCGACCGATGTGCGCCACAGGGCGGCGTCAATACGGGTGCTCAGGGCACCCAACCGGACGTACAGCTGTGTTCCCGGGCACTCCGTGCTGCCGCCATCCCGGTGACCTGAGATCGTCGGTAGCGTTGCGAGGCCCGGATAGGCCACGGTGCCCGACATGCTCACGCCATGCCGGTCGAACTTCCATGCAATGAGCTGCTGCAACGCCGTGAGCACCGCAGGCTCCGGCGCTTTACTGGTGTAGGTGCCGAGTACCGATGCGCCGGTTGAGTAGCTGTTGTAACCCGCAACGTGTGCGCCCACTACTGCGGCTGACACACCGCCATATCGGCCTTCCCAGACCAGTCCGAACCGGTCGACGAGGAAGTTGTAGCCGATATCCCGCCAGCCCCTTCCCGTCACGTGGTACGTGTAGATCGCGCGGATGATGCCCGGTACGTCCGCCGCTGCATATGTGTTGCTCCCGGCCGTGTGGTGAACGAACGCGCCGCGAACGCTGCCGTAGTCTGGCTCGGACTGATCGCGGATGGACTCGTCTGCACCCCACTGTGCGCGAGTACGAATGGTGAAATCAGGTGTGCTTGCCGCGGCGCTTCCGGGCAGAAATGTGTCGATCGTTCCGTCGGCCGGCGATTCCCCAGGATCGATAAGTTCGAGGTATAGATCAGTGGGAAGCTCGTCATCCACGGACTCCAGCCGGACGTCGACCGCGTCTGACTCGCCGACAATAGCGATGTCCGTGCCGCGCCGAATGCCGCGGGCCTCCGACCGCTCCATGTCTGGGCCGTGTTGGTCGTCGTGCAGCTCGTACCATTCCGACCAGTCCCCGTGCTGTTTATCGCGTGTGCGGATCAACAGAGCTGACCGCGACGGCGCACCATTCCAGGTGAACGCGGCAACCCGGAAATTGTCGGTGCCGATAGCACCGGTTGCGCGATTGAATCGCGGGCGTTGACCGTCCAGGGTGCGGCCGAGTGGGCTGTACGCGGTCGGGCTGAGCCGCGTGTCTAGCCGGATGCGAATCACCCGTGCTCGCACCGGCCGCGGGAGCGCACCCTGCTGAATGGTCGGGAGGGCAAGCAACCCGGGGATTGCGGGTAGGGCTACGGCCATCCGGAGTGCAGCCCTTCGGGTAATAGACGGTGCCTGAAACGACTCCATTGCTACTCCTCGTGACACGCGAGATTGTTGCGACAGTAAGTCACGAGGCTAGCGACACCTCCTGGGCGCGACGACGTGTTCACGCAACATCCAAGCCAGCGTTCTGGAAGATGAACAGCCGATACACCGATTTTGATGTGGCTCAACCGTTGTGAAACACCCATGGCTTGGTCCCGCGTGGGTACTGCGGTCGGGCGGACGCAGCGGTGCACGGTCGCCCAACCTGGGAGTCCTTCGGCCTGGCCGTTGGTTAGGCGGAGTGGGGTCGCGATAGCCTTGCCCTCGTCAAGTAGCGGCTGACGTTCTGTACCTGTCGACTCTCGCGAAAACGAATCCAAAGCTGATCAACCTCTGTAGCCCGACGCTGTGGAACGTCCGAGCCGGGCCGGCGGTAGGATGCAGCGCCTGGGTAGGCACCAAGAGAACCGATATTTCTCGAATCAATGGAGGCAGCGATGACGCACGCTGGCGGCGACATGCCGGCCACGACGCCGACGCTCAGTGTGGTCATTCCCGTTTACAACGTAGAGCAGTACCTCGATGAGTGCCTCGAGTCGGTGCGCTCCCAAGAGATCGCCTCCTTTGAGGCCATCATGGTCGATGATGGCTCGACCGACCGGAGCCGCGAGATTGCCGCTCAGTGGGTGGAGCGGGATAGCCGCTTCCGCCTGGTTACGCAGACTAATCACGGGCTCGGACACGCCCGCAACACCGGTGCGCAGCATGTCGCCGGCAAGTATATTGCATTCCTCGACAGCGACGACGTGGTACCAAAGCAGGCCTATGCAGCAATGATAAAGGCGCTGGAGCGATCAGGGTCTGATTTCGCAACCGGCAATGTGCATCGCTTCAATTCGACTGGCAGGACGTGGCAGGCAGCTCAATACAAAGGCATGATGTTAGTCGAGCAACTCGGCACCCACGTTTCGAAGCAGCCGGAGCTACTGCACGATCATTTGGCCCACAACAAGGTCTGGCGCACGTCCTTCTGGAAATCAACTGGTCTGGCCTTTCCTGTTGGCGTTCTCTATGAAGACATTCCGACGATCATACCGGCTCACGTGAATGCGCGCGCGGTTGACGTAGTCCCGGTCGTTGCCGTCTTCTGGAGGCTTCGCGACCGTGGCGACAAATCAATCACGCAACACCTGCGGACCAATCCAGCTAACACGCGAGATCGCATGGCAGCGGTCTTGTCGAACAGTCGGTTCTTGTCGGGACACTCAAGTCAGCTGAAAGAGGAGTACGACAGTCGCGTGCTGCTCCGAGACATTCCGCTGTGTCTCGACTTGTATACCGAAGTTGACGAGAGCTACCGGCAACTACTTATTTCCTCAGTGGAGGAGTTCTTGTCTCAAGCATCACCTGACGCCATGCGGCGGGCGCCGGTGGGCGTACGAGTTCCATATCATTTGCTGGTCACCGGCAAAATGGAGGCGCTTGAGGAGTTCATCAAGATGCGCCGCGCCCGCATCCTGGGCGAGCTGCCGGTGACGTTCAGCGATGACCGTGCGCGGCTCGAGGTGGATCTACCTGGTGTGGTCGATCTCCCGGACGAGATCGTTGACATGACCGACGAGCTTGTCATGGCTTCACGGGTGTCCGACATCGAAGTGACCGATAGCGATCTGATCATCAGGGGCTGGGCGAACATTGCCCGGCTGTCGATAGATGATCCAGACGAGCGAGAGATAGCAGTCTGGCTGGAGCGGGAAAGCGAACGACTTCCAGCGATGTTGGAATACGGCCGTGATGACCGTGCGAAGGCTTGGGCTGGCGTGAGTAACGAGGAGTCAGGCAAGGTTGTCTTCACCGCGCGGGTTCCCCTGAAATCGTTGAAGCCGCATTGGCCGGCGCGCGGCGCGAGTTGGGTCGTCATGGGGTCTGTCAGGCACGGCGCTGTTACTCGAACCGCTCGTCTTGCCAGCCCGATTGATGGCCCCGCACAGCGCGCACACAGCCGGAGGCTCCGCGGCAGCACCTGGTTCCGAGTGTACTGGTCATCTGCTGGCTTGATGTGCACGGTGCGGCGGGAAGCCGCCGTCCTCGAAGCCGCTCGGGCATCGGACGCGCGGTTGGAACTGACAATTCGGTCCAGCGGCAGAATTACCCGAAACGCCCGTCTGATGGTTCGGATGCGAGACGCGAAGGATGTCACAAGGACTTACCGCCCCACAGACCTGCAGCCGTTCAGCCGTGTCGCACGTTTTGTGATTCCCGTGGACACATTGCCGTCGATATCCAAGCCGGTCGACGAGGCTGGCGCTTCGAGCGGTACGTATTGGCAGGTTTTCTTCCGGCGCAAGAAGGCTGAAAGATCACGCGGGATATTAGCGATCGAACCAGCATTGGCCTGTGCGGTAATCGATGGCGAGCGCGAGACAGCACTGCGGGGCACTCGCTCCGCGACCCTGGGACTTGTCCAGCAGCCGGCAGCGGCTGTGTTGCGCCATGCCTCCTGGCGTAGTGGGGCGACTCTGGAGGTTCGGCTTCGGTATGACGAAGACCTCCCGGCCGAGGCTGTGGTTCTCAGCGCGGGATCCCAGATCGAACATGTGGCATTCCCGACCCGGCGTAGCGGAGACGAGATAAGCGCCGAACTGGCCGTCGGCGAGATGCCACGTTTCGGGGAGACCGTCCCCCTTCGTGCGGGTACCTGGACTCTTGCATTGCGGACCCCTGCCGGCGACATCCCGGTCAAGCCGGCATCGGAGCCCGTCAAGCGGTTACCGATCGATACGTTGCACCGTGGCCGTACGTTCTCGCTGGTTGACAAGAACCGCGAGAAGGTCGTGTTGGTGTCTGGCCTTGATCTTCGCCCGGCGGATCGCGGGAAGCCAAACCAGACGTGGCTGGAAACGGTCCACTATCCCGCCAGCAAGTCCGGCCTCCGCGACGCCGTCTTGTACGAGTCTTACTCAGGGCAACAGTTCTCAGACAGCCCGCGACAGATCTTCAGCGAGCTTCGTTCCCGGGGCTCAGACCTTGAACACCTGGTTGTTGTTCGCGATCAGCAGGTCACCGTGCCCGACGGGGCCACCGCGGTGCCGTACCGCAGTCGCGAGTACTTCGAGGCGCTGGCACAGGCTCGCTTCATAGTCTCCAATAACCACCTGCTCAGCCGGTTCCGTCGCGCGGAGGGCCAGGTTGTCGTACAGACGTGGCACGGTGTTGGTACGAAAAAGATTGGCTTAGATCTAGACACCGTACACTTTGCGAACCGGGCGTATAACGACAAGTTGAAGAGCGGGGAAGCTCAGCAGTGGGACTACCTGATCTCACCGAACTCCTTTACATCTCCCATTCTCAGGCGTGCCTTCGCTTTCACAGGGACGTTGCTGGAAACCGGCGTACCACGCAACGACGTCTTTTATCGACCGGAAAGGGACGAGCTGATACGCCAAGTTCGTCGGCGTCTCGGCGTGCCCGAGGGTCAGCGAATCGTCATGTATGCGCCTACGTGGCGCGATAACGTCCACGATGGTCCCGGTAAGTACCGGCTGGATTTGCGTTTTGATCTGTACGAAGCGTCCCGCAAACTTGGTGACGACTACATCTTCTTGTTCCGGAAGCATTCGAATATCACTGACCGGTTGCCGGCCGGAGTCGGCAACGTTATCGACGCCTCCGATTATCCGGACGTTCAGGAGTTGCTGTTAGTAGCTGATATTCTTATCAGCGACTATTCCACTCTCATGTGCGATTTCGCGAACACTGGACGTCCTATGATCTTTTATACCTATGATCTGACCAACTACCGTGATGTGCTCCGCGGATTTTATTTCGACTTTGAGGATGAAGTGCCTGGGCCATTGATCACAAATGAGGTTGACCTACTGCCTGCAATCCAGGACGCAGATCAGATTCGAGTTGCGTACGACGAGAAGTACAAGCGCTTTGCCGATCGTTTTTGTCACTGGGACGACGGCAAGGCGGCTTCACGTGTCGTAGATGCGGTGTTCGGTATCGACTAGGCGCAACCGGGAGGCGCCGACCGACGTGTGCACGTAGGAAGCTACAGACGGTGCGCATGTTGCCAAAATGAGGCGAAGTCGGCCGACGGCCGCGGACGGATGGAGGCATCACATTGAAGGTCAAAGCGGCCAGAGCGATGGCGAGGCAACTGAGCCGGAACGTGTCTACGGGAGTAGAACACCTGGCGACCCTGACAACGCTCGTACGTGATCTGCTGCGAGATCAGCAGCAGACAGTTGCGGAGCTTAAGGAAGTGAAGGCTGAGCTGGTCCGGAATCGTGCGAGTTTGCAGAAGCAGTTCGAGCAACTGGAGACTCTTCGTTTCGCGGCAGTGAGATCGACGCTGCGTGAAGTTGCGGACTTCGTTGACAGTCATCAGTTGGATTTTGAGGATACAGTCAGCCAGTTGGCCGAGCGGCAATTGAGCTTTGCAAGATTCGGTGACGGCGAGCTGCGAATGCTACTCAGGTCCGAGTACAGCGCTGGCTTCCAGCGCAACTCGATCGAGATTCGCGATGCGCTCGCCAGGGTGTTGTCCATGGAGGGTTACGACCCAGCTCGCTTGTTACTCGGATTTCCATTCGCCTACCGTAATCTGCACTGGTCTGCCGTATGGGCTGATATCTGGAACGATCTCTACGACGTAATCCCAAGAGATGCCACCTTCGGTACGTCCCACGTCACGCGGCCGATCTATTTCGAGCGGCTTGGGAACCGAGGAGTCGAGCTATGGCGCCGAGTATGGGAGGGCCGCAGAGTAGCGGTCATAACCGGACGAAATTCACGATTCGAACTCCTACCGGGACTCTTCGATGGCGTGAAATCGGCGCACATACTTGAGACCGTGCCGAGAAACGCATTCGAGGAGATACCAGCGATCAAGCAGATGGTGGAGGACGAGGACGCAGATGTATTCTTGATCGCGTTGGGACCGGCTGGAACGGTGTTGGCAGCGGAGTTGTCACAGATGGGCCGCTGGGCGATCGACGTGGGCCACATCAACAACAGTTGGCAGATGATTTTCGACGGTAAGCCGCTGCCGGAGCGGCTGCCGTTGACTCGGCGGGATGGCTGACCGCTCCAACGCTGAGGATCGGTGAAGAGGTTGTGGGTCTCAGCGACCCGCGATGCGGACGAACGGTGCGAGAGACGCGGGATCGCGGAGGGCGTCCCGGCTGACGGCCTTGTCAGGCGACGCGCCGGCCAGGATCTTCTTGACCGGGACCTCGCACTTCTTGCCGTTGAGTGTTCGTGGGATGACATCCACCACGTAGAACCGGTCCGGTACGTGCCGCGGCGACAGCTGAGTGCGCAGCTCACGGCGTAGCGTTGGCTCGACGTCCGCCAGCGTGGCGCCCTCTGCTAGTACCAGGAAGCACAGCAGTTCGCCTTCGGCCTGGCGGGCGTCCGACGTATCGATAACAAGCGAGTCGACAATCTCGGGCAGAGCTTCCACCACGCGGTAGAACTCCGACGTACCCATCCGCACCCCGCCCCGGTTGAGCGTGGAGTCGCTACGGCCGTAGATCACCGCCGACCCCCGGGGCGTGATTCTGATCCAGTCGCCGTGCCGCCACACGCCGGGGAAGTGCTCGAAGTAGGCCGCGCGCAGCCGCGTGCCGTCCGGGTCGTTCCAGAAGGTCACCGGCATCGAGGGCATCGGTTCGGTGATGACCAGCTCGCCGACTTCGTCGACGGTCGGCCGGCCGTCCTCGTCGTAAGCCTCCACCGCGGCACCGAGCATGCAGCAGGACAGCTCGCCGAGCCAGACCGGCACGTCGGGCGCAGCGCCGACGAATGCCGTACACAGATCGGTGCCACCCGAGACGCTGGCGATCTGGATCCGCGAGCCGACCGATTCTGCGATCCAGCGGAACCCCTCCGAGGTCAATGGTGCGCCGGTGGAGCCGATCGCCCGAAGTGATGTCAGATCAAGGTCCTTTCCTGGCGTGAGGCCTTCCTTCAGGCACGCCTGGATGTATGGCGCCGAGGTGCCGAAGTAGGTGATCCGCTGCTCCTCGGCGAAGCGCCACAGCGTGCCGAGGTCGGGGTGGCCGGGGCTGCCGTCGTACAGCACGATCGTCGAGCCCACCAGCAGGCCGGAGATGAGGAAGTTCCACATCATCCAGCCTGTGGTGGTGAACCAGAAGAACCGCTCGCCAGGCCCCAGGTCGCAATGCAGCGCGAGTGCCTTGAAGTGCTCCAGCGTGATGCCGCCGTGGCTCTGGACGATGCCCTTCGGCAACCCGGTCGTGCCCGACGAGTACAACACCCACAACGGGTGGCCGAATGGAACCGGCTCGTACGCGAGCTCGGCTCCCGCATGGTCCGCGACGAGGGTCGTCCAGGACACGGTGTCGTCAAGCCGAGCGTCCGGATCGAGGTACGGCACGAGCACGGTAGACCGCAGCGCGGGCATCCGACCCCGCAACTGCGTTACGGTCCCGCGGATGTCGAACGTCTTGCCGTTGTAGTGGTAGCCGTCCACAGCGATGAATACAACCGGTTCGATCTGCGCGAACCTGTCGGCCACGGCTTGCACGCCGAAGTCCGGGGAGCACGACGACCACACCGCACCGATACTTGCCGTCGCTAGGAATGCCACCAGAGCGTGCGGCGAGTTGGGTACGAGTGCCACCACTCGGTCGCCGCGACGGACACCGAGCTCGGCCAGCCCTGCTCGGACCGCCGCCACTTGCGCCCGCAACGCCGCGTACGTCAGCTTCTCGGAATGACCGTCTTCCCTGCGGAAGACAACTGCCACGTCGCTGTCACCCCTGCCATCACCGGGGCGGAGAGCGTGTTCGGCGTAGTTGAGCGTTGCGCCCGGAAACCACTGTGCTCCCGGCATGGCACGCTTGGGCAGCACGGTGGAGGGGTCGTCGTGGAATGCGACATCGAAGAACGCGGCCACGGACTCCCAGAAGGCCTCCAACTCCTCGACGGACCATTGCCAAAGGGAGTCGTAGTCCCTCAGGTCGAGCCCGCGTTCGGTGCTCAGCCAGCGCCGGAACTCCGCTATGCGGCTTTCGTTGACTCTGGCTGGGTCGGGCTTCCACAGCACTTCAGGCACATCATTGTGGGGCATGCCCCAACGGTAATGTTCGCGCCGCACGGCGCCCACATGTGTCGCCAACCGGTTGATAATTGCGCTCAGCTCAGTACCGTGGCTGTGCAGCAGCGTGGATTGCCTGCAGAGCGCTGCATGCCGGCACTGACTGGGGGGCCCAGATGGACATTGCCGCTGTCACACCGCGTCGGCTGACGACTGCAACGTTCGCGCTGCTGGTTTCCGTGGCAGTTTCCACGATCCCTGCCGAACCTGTGCAGGCCGCGGTGCAGCCGAGCGGTTTCAGCGAACAGGTGGTCCTTACCGGTCTTGTCAATCCCTCAGGCGTGGAGTTCGCCTCCAACGGCCAGGTATTCGTCGCCGAGAAGAGCGGAGTCATCAAGGTTTTCGACTCGCTGGCCGACTCGTCGCCGAGCACTTTTGCCGATCTTCGGACCCGAGTCCACAATTACTGGGATCGCGGGCTGTTAGGCCTCGCACTTCATCCCGACTATCCGTCTGATCCTCGGGTCTACGTGCTCTACACCTATGACGGCCTGATCGGCGGATCAGCGCCAAAGTGGGGCACGGTGAACGGCTCTAGCGACCCATGCCCGACACCACCAGGCCCAACGAGCGACGGCTGCCAGGTCAGCGGCCGGTTGTCGGTCTTGACGCGTTCGGAAGGCGTGGTGGCAGAGCAGGTTCTGATTGAGGATTGGTGCCAGCAGTTTCCCAGTCATTCCGTCGGTTCCTTGGTCTTCGGCCCGGACGGCATGCTCTACGCCACGGCAGGGGAGGGTGCGAGTTTCGGTTACGCCGACTACGGCCAGGACGGTTACACCTCGTCAGACGTCACGCCAGACAACCCGTGCGGCGATCCACCGTCACCGGTCGGTACCGCCCTTGCGCCACCGTCGGCCGAGGGTGGCGCGCTGCGAGCCCAGGACCTTCAGACCGCGTCTGACCCAGTGACCTTGGACGGTTCGCTGATCCGGATAGATCCCGACACCGGCGCTGCTGCGCCCGACAACCCGTTAGCCGGTAGTAGCGATCCCAACGCCCGGCGGATAGTGGCCTATGGCATGCGCAATCCGTTCCGGTTCGCCATGCGGCCCGGCACGAGCGAGATGTGGATCGGCGATGTCGGATGGGGTGGTTGGGAGGAGATCAACCGGGTGGACGTCGGCTCGGCCGCCCCAGTGGCCAACTTCGGCTGGCCTTGTTACGAGGGATCCGGCCGACACGCTGGCTACGAGAGAGCCGATCTGACGCTGTGCCAGAACCTGTACGCCGCTGGCACTGGTGCGGTTAAGGCGCCGTACTACGCATACCACCACAGCGCACAAGTCGTGTCCGGCGAAACGTGCGGTACCGGGAGCTCATCCATTTCTGGTCTGGCCTTCTACCCCGGTGGCAATTATCCGGCCGACTATGACGGCGCACTGTTCTTCGCTGACTACAGCCGCAGGTGCGTATGGGCCATGCGGGCTGGGGCAGGTGGCATTCCCGACCCCAAGAGCATCGTCACATTCGCGACGGGGTACGGCGTTACGGCGTTGCGGGCCGGCCCGGGCGGTGACATTTTCGCTGTCGACTACGACAACGGCAGAATCATTCGCTACGTATTCGGCGGCGCCAACAACCCCCCTACTGCTCTTATCAAGGCCGAGCCGTCGAGTGGACTGGCGCCGCTGACGGTTTCGTTCGACGGAACCGGATCCAACGACGCCGACGGCGATCCGCTGACCTACGCCTGGGATCTAGACGGAGACGGCCAGTTCGACGATTCGACGAATCCCACCGTTCAGCACACTTACACCACGACCGGCATGGTTACTGTGGGGCTGCGCGTTACCGACGAAGAGGGCGCAGCCGACGCGGCAACGGTCCAGATCAGTGTGGGAAACACCGGCCCGACTGCGTCGATCACCGGGCCCAGCCCTGGGACGACGTGGAGAGTTGGCGACACCATCGGTTTCTCGGGCACCGCCGTAGACGCCGAGGACGGAACACTTTCCGGATCTGCGCTGACCTGGGCGCTCGTCATGCATCACTGTCCGAGCACCTGCCACGAGCATGAGATCACCTCGATGACCGGCGCAAGCGGCACCTTCAACGCCCCTGATCACGAGTACCCGTCCTACTTGGAGTTGCAGCTCACCGCCGAGGACTCAGGAGGCCTGACCGACACCACGAGCATGCGCCTGGACCCGAAGGCAGTCGACCTTACCTTCGCATCGCAGCCCAGCGGCCTGCCGCTGACCTATCTCGCAGATACCGCGGCTGCGCCGTTTACCCGCAAGGCAATCGCCGGATCCGCCGGTTCCGTGTCGGCCGGCCAGATTCACGCTCTGCGCGATAAGACGTACCGATTCGCATCCTGGTCTGATGGCGGCACTCGGACCCACAACATCACGACGCCCGACTCGCCTACCACCTACACAGCCGCATATAGGATCAAGCGCGACCTGTCGCACGGCCGTCCCGTCGCGGTGTCCAGCTTCTACCAGTCCGGATTGGATGGGTACAGGGCTGTAGACGGCTCCATTTCTACGCGCTGGTCGAGTGTCTACTCCGATCCACAATGGCTCCGAGTCGACCTCGGTATGGTGCAGAGTGTCAACCGAGTCCTGCTGAACTGGGAGACCGCCTACGCGAAGGCGTACCGGGTCGAAGTGTCCACCGACGGAAGCACGTGGAAGACGGTGTATTCGACCACTGCTGGCGACGGCGGCACGGATCACATCACATTTGCCGTCGAAGAGGCTCGATATGTGCGGATTTACGGCACAGCCCGGGCAACGCATTGGGGCTACTCCCTCTGGGAGGTTGGGGTATTCGGCGACGTCGGGCTGATCACCGGGATCGGTGGCAAGTGTGTGGACGCGGCCGACAAGTCCGCCGCAGATGGCAGCAAGATCCATCTTTGGTGGTGCCACGGTCTCAAGAACCAGCAATGGACGCAATCCGAGGACGGCACGGTGCGCACGATGGGTAAGTGCCTGGATGCGCGCGGCACTGCAAACGGCACGGCGGTCGTGTTGTGGTCGTGCAATGGCTCTGGTGGACAGAAATGGATGTCCCGTCCGGATGGAACGCTGCTCAATCTTCGCTCCGGACGTTGCCTTGATGCAAAGGGCGGGTCAAGTGCCAGCGGCACGCCACTGATCATCTGGAGCTGTCACGGCAAGACGCATCAGCGCTGGTCACTTCCCTGACAACAACTGGTCACTTCCCTGACAACAAGTAGACCGCTCGCCGCCCGACTCGCCTGGTGAGAAGTAGTGAGGATCACGGCCCGCCGTGGACCCTTCGACGGGTGATCCCTTAGCGACGGGGCGGACTGGATGCTGATCGCAACCGACAGCGCTCTCGGCGCGTCGGAAATATCAAGGCGTCCGTGCAGAGCGCGATCAGAGGGGTTGATGCGGATCCCGTTTGGGCAACGTAAGGTCAATACTCCGCCAGCGGCGGGGGTGATCGAGAAGTAGGACTGGAGCGTGGGGCCGGTTCCTGGGTGAGAGAGAGGAGATGCGCGCGTGAGCGTGGCACAGGAGACAGCAACGTCAGTGTCGACTGGTCGTAGATTTAGGGCCTACACGTCAAAACACCTCGAGGAACTTACGACCCGCGCCGGGTTGAGCGCCGATGAACGGCTGGCGGTGCGAGCGGTATCCACCGTCCTGCCCTTTCGGGTCAATGCCTACGTCGT